>Ga0070733_10000262_pt1 | contig 44877 bp, 41 predicted proteins | sample Coa_R1_9_FD_66450 | JGI IMG/M metagenome (GOLD analysis project Ga0070733, IMG submission 66450) | Surface soil microbial communities from Centralia Pennsylvania, which are recovering from an underground coalmine fire - Coalmine... | ecosystem: Environmental > Terrestrial > Soil > Unclassified ... | reverse complement strand
CCAGAGAAAAAATCGCAGCAAATATAATATCTGACAATATGGACTTCCTAGACCCTATTCCTTTGGTTAAATTTTACAACCAAGAATTAATCAGTGATTCACAATACAAGTATCTTGAAAAAAACACCAAAGGTTTTACACAATCAATTAACATAAAGTATTGCGGCCAAAAGAATATTATTTCTAAAGTATCAGTTATTCCAACATATCGTATTTACACTCCTTCAGAAGAATCCACAAACAAATGGCATGAAATAAGAGTGAATGGTTCACTTGTAGAGATTCAAGAAAATTTACTGGCAAATAACGAACAGAAGAATACGTATTTGAGTTGCTTTCAAAATAATCTCTCATTTATACAATTACAAATGCTTAACAAACTTATAGAAGAGAATAAAAATGTATATACACAACGACAATATAGCAACTCTTTTTATCGTATTTTTATAAAGAAAAACCCCAATGACAGCAACCCGATAGTTCAAACAAATACCAAAGAAAACAACCTCACCGATAAAAGAACTCCAAAATCAACTCACAAGACAAAAATTAAATCTTCCTCCATATCATCATTCCTCACAAAATACCTCACCAAAAGAACAGTACTACGCATTAGCTTACTCATTGGACTGATACTCGCTGCTTACAAATACAACAAACTGGATGGCTTCATAAAATTTGCTTAAGGATTTCTTATGCATAACAAAATAACTTTTCATATCGCTCTTTACTGTTTACTCGCCACTGCAACTGTTGTTGCAATGCAAGAAGAACTGACTATTACAGCGATTACCTCATTTCAACCAAAAAGTTTTTACATTCAAACCAACAATTCCGGGTACTATCTGCTCACTAAAAAAGGCAAGATCAAAGAAGAAATCAAGGAAGAAACAACAAAAATATACTCAAGCAACTCTATTCCTTTGGTTGATCTTTACAACAAAGAAAAAATCAGTACTTTACAATGCAAATATTTAAAAGAAAAAACCAACAACTTCACAGAATTAATAAACATATGGTATTGCAACGAAAATAATATTATTCATCCCGTATCAACTATTCCAAAATATCGTATTTACACCTCTGGAAAAGAATCCTCAGACTTATCGAACCCAATAAACGAATATAATGAAATAACAATGGATGGTTCATCTGTTAAAGCAGAATTTCACGAAAAGTTACTGATAAATAACGATAACAATCAACTGGTTTTGTGTGACTTAAAAGATGATATCTCATCTACACAATTTCAAATGCTTGCTGATCTTATAAAAAAGAATGATGTATATATAGAACGTAGCGATAGTCTTTTTTACTATAGCGTTAAAGATGAAATAACTACAAAATCAACTCACAAGACAAAAATTAAATCTTTCTCATCATACCTCACAAAATACCTCACCAAAAGAACAGTAGTAGGCATTGGCGCACTCATCGCACTAATAATCGCTGCTTACAAATACAACAAACTGGATGGCTTCATCAAATTTGCTTAAGGATTTCTTATGCGTAACAAAATAACTTTTCATATCGCTCTTTACTGTTTACTCGCCACTGCAACTGTTGTTGCAATGGAAGAAAACCCACCGGTTCAAAAAATCTCATTTCAACCAACCAGCCTTTACATTAAAAACGGCGACAACTACTCTCTGATCGACGAAAATGGCAAGATCGAAGAAGCAATCGCAGCAATAAATTTATTCCCAAACTACCCTACCAATATTCCTTTCCCAACCTACCCTGCCAACGCTCCTCCCATATATGTTAAAACTCTTATACAAGCAGCAAGAATGAATATGTATTCACAATACACGCGTTATGAAGAAAATCTATCACCAAAACGCTCTATTTCTTTGACTTATCTTTACAACCAAAATCAAATCAGTCTTGCACAATACAAGTATTTTGAGGAAAAAACCAAAAATTTTACACAACCATTGCACATAATATATTGCGACAAAAAATATATTCTTCGGAACGTATCAGTTATTCCAACATATCGTATTTACATAAAAGAACCCTCAAACTTATCAAATACCACAAACAAATTGGATGAAATGACAACGAATAATTTATTTGTCGAAAACCCCACAAGCAAACACTATGAAATGGCAATGAATGGTTTATTCGCCGAAGTAAATATTCTAGAAATATTACTGAAAAATAACGACCAAATAGCCTTAAATCGCTTAAAAGACGATATCTCAGCTACACAATTCCAAATAATTAATGCACTGATAACAGAGAATAAGAATGTATATGGGGAACATAATCACACTGTTTATCGTATTGTTAAATCTACAGAAAACAGCAACAAGATAGCATACCTCACAAAATACCTCACCAAAGAAACAGTAGTAGGCACTGGCTTATTCATCTGGATAATCGCTGTTTTCAACAGAGAAGTAATAGAACTGTTAAAAGAAATAAAAAACATCCTCACATGACTCCATAAAAACTGCTTAATCACTCCATCTCATCGTAAAAAAACCCTCTGCTATCCATGCAGGGGGCTCTTTTTTATGCGTGCCAATCGCTCATTTGACAAATAGAAACTTTATGTTAAACTTAAAAGTAGCATAGAATACGCATTTTTTCCTCAAAAAGGATAAATAATGATAAGAAAACAGCTTTTTTTACCTATTTTTTCATTTATTTTTATGGCTCCAGTAATGGGAATGGATGACAAATGTATGATTCGTTTTACAAGCAATTTTGAGGAAAACTTTCCTTACCTTGTAAACGATGCCTATGAAAATGAACATTTGAATAACTATGCAATGGAACAGTACGTCTTCAACCAAAAAAAATCAATTCAAACAATGAATGCTGCTGTAGAAAGAGGAGCAAAAGTTTATCTAACCGTTGGTGCGCATTCTGAAAATAAAATGGATGCATATCAATCAACGACTATTAAACGAGATCCTAGAATACATGGAAAAGTTACCGTTGGCCTTGATGAAAGTCCGTCTAAAAAAAAGCCAACAAAAGGAGTACTATTATTTGGATCTGCAAATACAACCAATCAAACATGGAAGCATAAAGCAGGAAAACCTGGTGCTCAATTTAATTTTGAAGCTGGTATTGAGATAAAAGACGATATGGATATCATTCCACAAGCGTACAATATGATAAAATCTCAATCACCAATGAAACCTGCAAAAGAAAAAATAACTATAGCTGAATCACCAAAAAAAATATCTATCTATAGCTCAAAAAATACTAACCTTAATGCATCCCTTGCACTCCGATTGAATAACGCTGCCAAAAGAAATGATAAAGTTCGTGTACGGTCTATGACTTTCAGTGATCCAGAAGTCACCAATGCGCTTTGTGCGCTAGGACCAAATGCAGAACTCATCGTCGATTCTGCCGCTTTGACCAGCAAAAGTATTCCATTATTACAACAAATACATGATGCTAAAACTCTTGTACATGTTTTTTATCCTCCAGAAGGGTCTCACGCCAAACAGCATGGTAAAGATGCAGTTATTAAGGGTGAAGGTAAAAATAGTTATATAAACTTTACTGCTAATATAACCGCGGAAGGTGATAAACAGAGAAACTACCAACTCTATATTCCCAACAATCAACAGGTTATCACTGATGCAGAAGAAGACTTTGAAAAAGAGAAAAAGGAAACTATTCCATTACCAGAAGCATTAAAAAGAAAAACAGAAGCAACTGCTCAAAAATCTATCGCAAAAAAACAAAAAATAAAAAAATAAAAAACTGGATGAGTTATGCCGTTATTCAAACTCCATACACCGTTTCCACCAGCAGGTAGCCAGCCAGAGGCAATTAGACAGTTACTCACCAACAGGCCAGGTAAATCAACCCTTCTTGGTGTGACAGGGTCGGGCAAAACATATACAATCGCCAACGTCATTGCCAAACAAAATAAGCCCGTCTTAATTTTAGCACCAAATAAAACATTGGCTGCGCAGTTGTATGAAGAATTTTCACAATTTTTCCCTGAAAATAAAGTCTGCTATTTTGTCAGCTACTATGATTACTACCAACCAGAATCATATATGCCGGCACAGGATATTTATATTCCTAAAGAAACAAAAGTTAATAGTGAAATTGAACGGTTACGGGTAGAGGCCACCGCATCGCTCATCAACCGTAATGATACTATTGTCATCGCATCAGTTTCTTGTATTTACTCACTTGGCAATCCTCATGATTATCGTGATTTAGCATTGTCACTCACTATTGGACAAAAAATAACGCGCGCTGATTTGTTGCAGAAACTTATTTTTATTCAGTATACACGCAACGATATTGAGCCCGCATCAAGCAAATTTTCTGTATTTGGCAACACGGTAAATGTGCATCTACCATACCAAAAAGATATCTTACGCATAGAGCTATTTGGGGATGAAATTGAAGGATTATCATGGATAAGCAAACATAATAATGAAGTTATACGTGACCTTGATAATACCGTTGTTTTCCCTGCACGACACTTTGTCACAACACAAGAGATGAAAAATGCTGCATTAAGCAGCATTCAAGCTGAACTTGATGAATGGATACCACAAGTTGCCAATCCAATTTATCGTGAACGTATCAGACAACGCGTATCACATGATCTTGAAATGATTGAGCAAACAGGATATTGCAGCGGTATCGAAAATTACTCAGCACATTTTGATGGTCGCAGAACAAATGGACATCCTTATTCACTCTTTGATTTCTTTCCTGATGACTTTTTACTTGTAATTGATGAATCACATATGGCTGTTGCCCAATTGCGTGGCATGTATGCGGGAGACCGTGCACGTAAAACGTCACTCATTGATTTTGGATTCAGACTTCCAAGCGCCAAAGAAAATCGTCCTCTGCAATTTAAAGAAATTGAACACTATTTTAATGATGTTATTTTTGTCTCCGCAACACCAGGTGATTATGAACTCAGCCATTCTGATCAATTTGTTGAACAAATTATTCGTCCTACCGGTCTGGTTGACCCCATTATTACCGTCCATGGACGCGATGGACAAATCAATCATCTTATTGCTGAAATTAACAAAACAACCGCAGCTGGATACCGCTCACTTGTTATGGTTATGACAAAAAAATTGGCAGAAGAGTTAGCGCGCTATCTTGAAGACCAACAAATCAAAGTCTGCTATTTGCACAGTGATCTCAAAACACCACAACGCACCGAGCTTTTACAAAAATTACGTCTTGGTATTTTTGATTGCCTCGTAGGAGTCAATCTGTTACGTGAAGGAATTGATCTTCCTGAAGTGGCATTAGTTGCAATAATGGATGCTGATTTAGAAAGTTTTTTACGCGATAAGCGTTCACTCATTCAAATCATCGGCCGTGCTGCACGTAACACTGCTGCTCAAGTCATTCTTTTTGCTGATAAAATCACCGGATCAATGGCAGCTGCAATTGATGAAACAAATCGTCGACGATCATTGCAAATTGCGCACAATACAGAACATAACATTACACCGCAAACGGTAAAACGAGATGTTATCAAAAGTATTGTTAATATCCAAGAGCTTATTGCACAAGCATCAAAATCTAAGAAAAATAAACATGATAACAAAAAAGCACCTACCTCAGAAAATAATGGTTTACGGATCATACAACTGGAAGAACAGATGAAACTGGCTGCTGAACGCCTTGATTTTGAAACTGCCATTGCTCTGCGTGCCGAATGGCAGCAGCTGAAAAGCGTTATCTGATGATAGGCAAAAAATAAATTTTATGTCAGGATTAATAAAAAAGTTGATACAATTTTGGAATTTATAAGAATATAGTTAAACCCTTTATATATGCTGGAATACGGATGAAGAAATATATAATTATCAGTGCCCTCAGCTTGTGTAACATCGCATGGTCAATGGATCATAATAAAGAAAAAACTACTCCACAGACAGTCAATACAAACGATATCAAAAAAATAGTCCCTGCTTTACAAAAAGAACCTCATGATATACGTCCAGGACTGGCTCTTTTAGACCATATAAATAATACCTCTGCTTTTCGTGTTACTATAACCTCACAACAAGTTGCAGGAAACATTCCAAATAATAATCCGCTCAATCTTTCCAAATTAAGCCTTTTTACCATGCACAACAAAAAAAGCAAATTATAAACAAAAACTTTCGGTAGAAAAAATTTAAAAGAAAGTAAAAAATGAAAAATAGCACAGTCAGCCTATTTTTTTTTAGTATAATGATTTTTTTCTTAGCAACCTTAAGTTATTGTTCAAAAACAGCAGATTTGGATAAAAAAATGATTACCAAAGCATTTCACACACCTGATATTATCTCACTTTTTGCCGTAACAGTAGATGACATCACCGCAAAAACACCAATTTATATTGATGAGGCAAAAAAAATCATTGATGCTATTGTTGCAATTCCCGACCATCAACGCACCTTTGCAAACACCGTAAGACCTCTTGATGAAGTTGCTGCACTCTCCAATATTGCCATCGCTCAACGTGTCTATGAAGCTCTTGAACTACTCAGCCCCAACACCGACATTCGCAACGCAGCACATGATGCATACATAACAATACAAGCTTTTTGGGTTGATAATGTTACGAGCAACAAACAACTTTATAACGCATTCAGTTCCTATGCAGCGCAAGGCAATGAACAGTTATCAGATCAACAACGTTATTTCATTAACGATACAATCAATTCATTCAAGAGAGAAGGCTTATCACTTCCTGATGAAACATTGGCTTTGGTGAATACGTTACGCAAAGAATTGGCGAGTCTTACGGCAGATTTTGATCGTAATATTGCACAAGATAATAGCTCAGTTACCGTAACACGACAAGAACTTGCTGGATTAGATGATGATTTTATTAACGCTCTTGCCCAAACAGCCGATAATATTTACATTCTTGGTGTAGATTATCCAACATATTTTAGAGTTATGGAAAATTGCTCCATCACGCAAACACGTAAAAAACTTTATATCGCATTCAATAATCGCGCATATCCGGTTAATGATGGATTACTCAAAACAATTATTGCAAAGCGTGATGAATTGGCAAAGCTCCTTGGATACACTGATTTTGCACATTGTGACATTGATGATCAAATGGCTCACACTCCAGAAAGAGCACAAGCATTTATCAATGATTTTGCACAAAAATCACTCGCAAAAGTAGACGCGGAAATAACAACATTAACGCAAGAATTACCAACATCTGTTGAACTTACACACGACAATAAAATTCAACCGTGGGATTTTGCATACCTAGAAAATAGTTACAAAAAAACTCATTTTAATCTTGATGAACAAAAAATATCTGAATATTTCCCCATGCAAAAAACAATCGATGAATTACTTGATGTGTATCGTCAATTTTTCAGCATCAATTTTAAAGAAGTTTCTGCACATGGTTTGTGGCATGAAGATGCAACGGTGGTACAAGTTTACAACAGCCATGGTGATCAGCTCCTTGGCACACTCATCCTTGATCTTTTTCCACGACCAAATAAATACAGCCATGCGGCACACACCACCATTATTCCATCAACCTACAAACCGGATGGCACACGCATTCCTGATGTATCAATTGTGATTGCTAACTTTTCCAAGCCAACAACATCCCAGCCATCATTACTCAAGCGTTCTGAAGTGCAAACATTTTTCCATGAATTTGGTCATGCACTCCATGCAGTTTTAGGGGCTACTCAGATTGCATCATTATCAGGAACACATACAAAGACTGATTTCGTCGAACTTCCATCACAAATGTTAGAAGAATGGTTACATGATAAGGGTATTCTCAAAAAAGTAAGTGGTCACTATCTGACAGGACAACCATTACCTGACGATATTATTGATACCATCATTCAGCTCAAAAATTTAACAACCGGCTATTTTGTAACAAGACAAGCATATCTTTCTTCCATAGCACTATCCTATTTTGGTCTAGGAACAAATAAAAATCCTCATGCAATCATGAAACAGTTATATACAACAATGCTACCACGCATGGCATACAGTGAAGACAATCATTTTTACACCTCATTTGGTCACTTAACCGGCTATGGTGCAAAATATTATGGCTACTTATGGTCTAAAGTCTTTGCTCTTGATCTTTTTGCAACTATCAAGCAATATGGGTTACTGAACCCTGAAATTGGACAAAAATATGTTGCTGAAGTACTCAGCAAAGGTGGTGCACAAGATCCAAACGAATTACTTTATAATTTTTTAGGCAGAGAACCGAATGCACAAGCGTTTTTACAAGAAATGGGCTTGAATTAAAAAAAATATAACACATATAAAGGAAATAGTATGAAGCTTACATATTTCAGCGTCACTCTTTTTTTATTGACGACACACATATCAAAAACTATGCTCGTTGACTTCTCAACGAGCATTACTTTCAATGGTAAGGAAAAATCACTCTATGAGTGGATACGTTATGACCATGATAAAGAATTTGGCTATACCCCTATAATTAATCTCCATAACAAATATGGTGATGAGCCTGATGACCATTATTATAAAGACAACCACGTTAACTCTATCAAAATTGAACAACTTGCAGGTATTGCTGCTGGATTCTACATTTATTGCAAAGATATCAAGATAAAAAATTTGAGTTTCGGTGAAAAAATCAACTATGGTGTCCTAGCACTGGCTTTCAATAAAACAACAGTCATTACACCTGAGTCTATTAATTTAAAGGCAAACTTACTTCAAGCAGATTATCTTAAAAAATTATTTTTTAAAAAGAAAAAAGATTCCAAGTCAGATCAAAAATCTAAATGGTTATAAAAAAATCACACATAACAAACAAAAATAAACATAAAAAATTTACTTCAATATGCCCTTTTACGGCAAAATACCTATCAGAAGCCCTAATTGACAAACGATAATATTTCAGATAAGACTACAAATAGATAGGATAATTCTAAATTCATATAATTTATAAAGGGTTTTTTATGAACATAAAAAATATGATGTTATCAGCACTCATGATTGGCACGGCTTTCACTAGTTCGGTAGCAATGGCTGCTGGTTTAAGTTCTCAAGAAGTTGACAAAGTAGTGATTGGCGGAGTAGCAGCACTAATTAGCATAGGAGCAGGGACACTAGCAGGAACAGCAGGAGGAACCATAGCTGGAGCTATAGCTGGCGGCATTAAAGGAGCTGCTATAGGAAATGTTCCAGGAGCAATAATAGGAGTACTGTTAGGAGGAGCAACCGGAGGAACCGTTGGAGGAGCAACCGGATTTCTCTCAGGATTAGCATTAACAAAAGTAATATGTGATAGGCTTGAAGCAAAAGAATAATTCTTTTTTTTACACTATCTATATTCAGGATCAAACAAGTCAGGCAATATCTCATACGTTGATACAGATGGTTTGGGCACGTTCAATATTTCCGCAAGTGTGTTAGCCAACTGCAGCGCAACAACACGTTTACGAACAAAGCGTCGTTCAAATTTACCTGGATGGAACAAAATAAGAGGTACATGCGTATCATAATCATACGGCGTTTTATGGTTTACTCCTTCTGGCCAATGAGTAATAAGAGTGTATGGATCCGTTTGAATGATTAGTGAACCACTGCGCCCCTTAAAAAGCTGATTTTTAATATTATCTTCTAACGTATTAACGTGCGTAGGTACATTGAATAACTCATCAAATGTCCATGCATTTTTTATTCCCGGCTGTTGTAATACAGCAAACTTTACATCATTGAGCAGTTCTGCACGTTTTTGAGAACTTATTTTTTGCAATATCGTTGGCCTTACCGTCAATTCTTGCCCATTGTATGATAAAACAACATCTTTAAGTGAATGTTTTTTTTCAACAAGTTCATTAATACTTTTAATAAAATCAACACGGTCTATTCTTTCCGCCTGCGTCAATCCTTTCTCACGCAACAGCTCAGGAATTGGCACTATCCCATGATCAGCCGTTAAGACAAACATCAGTTCATGCTTGCCAATAATTCTCAATGTTTGACGCATAAAGCGTTGTATCTGTTTATCAAGATGATAAATCATATCAATTACTTCCATACTATTCGGGCCATATTTATGCCCAACCTTATCAAGCGGGCTGAGGCATACCCATAACAATAAGCGATCCTTAGTCTTTCTGCTGACATGCGTTTTAATACATGCTTGAGCACAATCGAGAATATATTTATTCGCCTGCGGCGTTCTTTCAAAAAGATGATAATAATTTTTAGGATGTGTTTCATCTCGTACAGGTAATACGGTATTCAATATGCTGTGTTTTATACGAGCATAATCATAGTTATTAATATCAAAAAAATTGTATGCATAAGGGCTTTGAGGATACATGCGTCTCCACGTAATAGTACCCATGCTGTTAATATCATTATCTTCATTAAATGTTTGTAGCCATGCAGGTAACTCATCAAAATATGCTTTACTTGAGGTAAATAATCCTGTCTCACTATCAATCCACAACGGTTTTCCCAACTTACTTGCCGTTGCAATTGCTGATCGACTTTTCCCTGAAATACTATATGAGACAAATGGACTGCGCGGCTCTGATTGCAATACACACTGATCAGACAATCCATCAACTTTCAAACGCTGTGCCGATTTGCCAAAATCATACGTTCCTTTTGGTGCAATGACACGCGCATTAACTGAAAAATCATCATCGCACGCAACCTTTTTCCCATTCTCATACCATGAATTACTCACAAAACCATGATCTTTAGCACACGTTCCGGTATTAAGACCAGCATGACCTGTAGCCGTTCCTGGCTGACCGTGTGGCATATGCGCATTAGTGTACACAACACCATTTTCGGTCAAATATCTCAGTCCATGCTTTAATCGAGGCATCAATTTATTCATATAATGATGCGCAAATTGATCAACGACCAACACAACGGTTAATCGTGGTGGCCGATAATTATATCCAAAAATTGTTATATGAGTTAAGAATATACCAATCAACAAAAGACGAGACCATATCATACTATGCTTTTTCATATCAACCCCCTAATATTCTAATAAGAAAAAACTATGATTGTTTTTTTTCGTAAATTCAACTTAGCACATTATTTGGCTATAAAGAAAGATATTTATTTTTTTTAACGTATTACTAGCGTGATTATTTCTTTACGTTAGGATTAATATATATAAAGACAAGGAGCAAGGCGGTGTTTTTGGATTCTGTAGGCATTATTTTAAGAAAAAAAAGTTCATCACCCTACAAAGTGATAATCTTGGATAAAGTTCAAGGAAAGATTGAATGTATTGCAACAAACAGTACCTTATCAGCAGGAGCACTCATTACGTATAATATCCGTCAACAACAAACAATACAGTTTATTAGTGATATCACCCTTTTATATATCCCTCTTTCTTTAGCACAGGTTGATATGCTTTTTTTTCACCATGTCCTTGAACTAGTCTATTATTTTACTCATATTGGTAGTAACTCAAAAGAACCATTTGACCTCCTTGCTTTTTTATACTCAACTGAGCATATAACAATGACATCTTTATCCAAAAAATTTTTTTTATTAAAGTTACTCAACAGCATGGGCAGCGTACCAGAACTGAGTCACGCGCGAACGGAACACATTACACACCTCAACACCATTGACATCAAACAGCTCAGTGAAATAACAATTAATACAACATATGAAAAAGAGCTGGATAGATGGTTATGGTATTGCATTTGGCAACATCCATATGTTAATGAATTTAAGACAGTGCATTTTTTAGCAGAAAACAGGGCATTATGAAAATAATAAATAAACCATCGCTTATACTTCTTCTCTCTCTCAATATCTCTTGTCATGGCGGAGATTTTTTAAAACAGTTTGTAAAAACTGATACAACTCAAAAATTTTTTGTTGGGGTGATTGAAGAGAAACAAAAAGCATTAGAAGAATCAAAAAAAGAACAAGAAGAGCTGACAACATTAATTAATACCATCAATGAAAAAGTTGCTCGACAAATGGATGAAGTTAAAACAGTTCTTGCAAATGTAGAAACTGAATTACACAAAAACCCTGACGATGATTTTCTCATTAAACAACAATTAATACTCAAAGAAGCTGAACAAACCCTTAAAGATACACAGCGAACTCTTGAAGACAATAACGCGCTTATGACAGAAATTATCGCGCAATTAGAATCATTTATTGAAGATCCTCAATCTGAAATGTTCAAAAAAAAGAACAAACTGAATGAACGGCTCTACTATTCTTTTGATGATCTTCAATCATTGCATGACCATATCCTCGATTACGAGCAACGTGTCACGCAGTTAAGCGATCAAGAAAAAAGCCTCCGGGTTGAAAAAGAAAGCAGAAAACGCATCGTATCGACGGTTCAAGAAGAGTATGACAAACGCCAACAAGACATTAAACTGTACACCGAAACAGTCACTGCTAGCAATTCTCTTGGAGAGGATTTTGATCGCGAAAAAGAGATTATCAAAATGGAAGATCATCTTTATAAATATAAAAAGCAGCTTGCTGATATGCGCTTTAAAGAGATTAATTATAAAATTAAATCGCTTGATTTTCAGCTTTTTATGGCAAAATCATATCTTGATCTTTTTAAAAAACAGCTCCGCGTTGTTAAATCAGCCATTCATGTCAGTGAAGCAGATGTAACTCTTGCTGAAGAAGATTTAGCAAAAGAACAAAAAACCTATTTTGCACACAAAGATTCATTGCGGCATGATCGTGAAAGAATTGTTACTTTACAAAAAAATAAAGAAAAAGAGCTGAGTGCATTGAGTAAACAACTCTCTATTCCCTTAGGCAGTGAAATTGATGAATGGAGCAAAAAACCAAAGCAGACCTCTGATTCCTATGTCGGCCTTGTACATATCGGTGCATTAAATGGAGAAGTGCTTTTATATGGTAAAGAAAAAGATTTACTTGACGCACATCTGGCTCTTGAAGAAGAAAAATTTAATTATAAAAAGATAAGAACTGAAGCAAAAAAAACGTATCACAAAATCTCCACGCACGGTTTTTTAACGGAAGAAGAAATTGCCAAAGAACGTTCTGAATATGAAACAAAAAAGAAGGTCGCTGAAGAAAATAGCAAATTGTATCAAACAAAAATCAACGCTGTTGCAAACTCCCTCAATCAAATAAAAAAGATTCTTGATAGAGTAAATAGCTTCCGTGAGGATACAGAAAAACAGACCGATCTTATTTTTAAAAATAAAGCTAAAGAATATAACACATTCACTACATACTTACTCCGTGCTGATAGAGCGCTGAAAAAGCAAATTGATATCCTCAGCAAATTAACAGGGATCTATTCAGGAATCATCTCAGAAATAAGTAGTACCGTGAGGTTGATAGATTTTATTAACACTGAACTTCAGACAAGCACCATATGGTATCGCCCAGCTTATGCAATTACTCTTGAAGGGGTCAAAAATATCATTTCTGATACCAAAGCGTTTTTCAATGACATCCGCATCTACATTGCAAAATTCAGTAGCACAGTCCTCATGATTAACCTCTATGAAGGTTTTTCGCACCCATTAAGTGTTTTTCTGTTGTTATTAGCTCTTTCTGCACTGATCTGCGCACTCTATTTTATCACAAGATATCAAGATGCTCTTCACCATATCATGTTTATTCAGAGCAGTAATTATGGCGCTTTGCTCAGCATGGGCGGCTTTATTATTGGCACGATAATAACGTTCATCTGCACATTCAATCGCGGTATTTTTGTATGGATAGCATTATGGTTACTCTGCTGCATTATTCCTGATAACTATCTCTTTATCCTCTTTTATCTTTTTTCCATCCCCTATCTTTTGTATCTATCTCACCGATTTATAAAAATGCTGATGGTAATGAACAGTGAGTACGATCATATTTTACTTTCTGAGGATTTTCAGCGACGCTTTGAACTCGTTTTTTCTACCTTGGTCTACCTTACCATCATCGTCTTTTTCTTCCGACAAGCCTTTATGCTCTCCAATGTTTATTTGCGATCAGAGTTATCCAATATTTTACTTGCCGTCAATTTTATTATCTTACAAATCTCATTGATTCTTTTAATCACCAAAGAACAGATCATGGGAATAATTCCTGATTATTCTGATTTTTGGCGATGGATTCATGCTCACGTTAACCATTATTATTATCTTATCCTATTATTTGTTGTTGCCATTATCATTATGAGCAACCCTTATGTTGGATTTGGCCGATTAGTACTCTATCTTCTTTCAGGATCTCTCTATACGGCAGTTTTGATTAAAACGTTATCATTGGTCCATGATTTTGTAAAAAAAGCCACTTCAATAATCTTTTTCTCCCAAGAAGATACCATTGTTCGCGAACGTTTTTCATATGCCAAAACCTATTTTGGTTTGGTTATTATCGGATCATTCGTTATCTTAGGTTTCATTGCATTTTTTGGTGCAGCAAAAATATGGGGCTGGGATGTTGCACTTACTGATTTACGACAATGGTTACAAGTACCACTGCTACTTGAAGACACAATGCATCCTATTACCATCATGTCCTTGTTAAAAATTATTGCATTTGTTATTGGTGGTCTTGCCGCTGCATACTCATTAAAACAGTATGTTCTTGCACGCATCTTTGATCTATTGTTGGTTGAATCGGGAGTGCAACATACCGTTAACAGCATTATTCAGTACATCGTTATTATTATCGCGGTATTTTTTGCATTCAATAGCGTTGGCCTTGGATCATTAATCGGCAATGTCTTTATTGCATTAGCATTGAGTATTGGTTTGTATCTTAAAGACCCGATTAGCGATTTTATTTCTTATTTTGTCATCTTAGTTCAACGTCCCATTAAGATTGGTGATTACATCAAAATTGATGAAGAAACGATGGGAGTTGTTCGTAAAATTACCCCACGCTCAGTCGTTTTACGAAGAAAAAATAGCACAACAATTATTGTGCCAAACTCGTATATCGTGAGTAAATCAATCGAAAATTGGAACTATGTTCGCAACTTTATCGCCATCAATGACATCACATTATTTGTTTACTTCAAAGAAGACGCTCACCGAATAAAAGCAATTTTACTCGCGGCAACAGAAGAACATCCTAACGTACTTAAAAATCCACGTTCCATTATTCGTCTCAACAACTTTACCGAATATGGCTATGAATTTATGGTGCGCTGCTTTATCAGCTCAGCATACACCCTTGAAATGTGGGATATTGGCAGTGACATTCGCCTTCTTATTGCAAAAGCGTTTAGAGAACAGGGCATCGACTTTGCAATACCTATGTATAAAGTTGATGAGTTTGGTCAGTATTTTGAAACAAAAATAGCAAAAGACGCTCATCCAGCTTCACCGGGATTGGTTGATGATGGTAAAATTAGAAAGGAATAGCTCAGCGCTATTCCTTTTTTTGATCTTTTATTTGATCTTTTGCACGAAACAGATTAACAATTCTTTGATATAAGCCAATTTTTATACATCCAATACAGATCAAAAAAATCGCAAACATAACAATGATCAGAGTAATACCCTTTTCAATAATACCAAGGGCATACAACAACATAACCATGCCTGCCACTATATAAAACATTCCTTGATATGTATTGGGTAATTGCTGAAAAATTTCAAACATAATCTCTTCCTTTTTTTAACATTTATTGATCCCGATCTTCTACTTTCTTTTGCTCAACCTGTTGAGGCTGAAACTTAGTTATGCCATACGCATCCTCAAAGGTAAATTTGGTAACTGCGTAGTTTTCATACCTATTCTTTTTCATATTTTTTATTATAACGTTGAGTAAATGAGGTTTTTCCATCTTACTTCCATGACTATCATAATTATCATCACGAAAAAGGTTTCTTATCTGTGTATAACCATTATCAGTAATCTCCATATAAGGAACTAACACAGCAATTTTATCAAAGATTTTAGCTGTAGGGGGATTTTGTGTCATCAACATTGTATAATTGGCATAATACTTATCATTTTTGTTTTCTTGTGAGTTAATAAATGCATGCAATGATCCAAATACATGATTATTTTGATGAGGATAATAAACAGTACCAATAACTTCGTGAGATGATAACTCTTTTGGCGTTGGCATTCCTGCCAACATAGCCAACACGCCATCTTCTACTTTTAAGTTACCTGTATTTGAAAGAGATTTTTTAACCCCAACATCTTTGAAAACTGCCACCAACTCAAATTTCTTTGACTTGTCCTTAATTTCTTGCATGCCAAAACTACCATTAACACAACTCAACAGACTGGATAAAACAATATTCACTACTCTCTTTTTATTCATTAAAAAACCTCTTTATTTTTGATCATACTAAAATAATAAACTCTCATCGATTATACTTTTTTACAATCGAAAAAATAAAGAAATTGTTCACACAACACAAGTAGACGACAACTTCAATCTATTTTATAATATACTCACTTATATAATCCTAAAATTTTATCCAAAGAAATACACCATGAAAAATATATACATTTTACTATTACTCACGGCACATAGTGCATCTACCTCATGCATGGAAAAACAACGCAAACAACCGCAACAACACCTATTTGCTGATTCTCAATATTTATACTCAATCACATTTCCTCCACGCATTATTGCGGAACAACCAAACGTGGAACAACCAAATTACCTCATCTGCACCGCAACCCAAACAAGTTGGGAGCAACTCAATGATATCGCCAATAAGCCATATAAAAATGAATTATCAAATTCAACAGATCTTACTCCTGTCTATACTCCCACCATACAATCAACCAACACCGCATCAACCAAACAATCGATTACAAAAAAAGAAGAAAAACCTTTGCTGCGCACCATAACTTCCGTACAACCAAATAACGATCTCATGCAAAAAGTCTATGATGCCTCATATACCTTTGTAGGTAGTATAACTTTCCCCACGGAAACTCAAAAATGTCGCGATAGACAATTTTCTACTCTGATCCACGCTATTAACCAAGGAAGAGTTGTTGGTATCAATGAAGATAGTATGGGAAAATTTGCATATGATAATCCTTCATTCTTCGGCCATAGGCTGGTAAACCAATACACGATTATTTTTTTTAATATTTTAAAAAGATACACATCAACGGTAGCACAAACAAAAGAACCTCTACCTTGTGATGTTAAAAATAGTTCTTCTCATAAAAATCTCGACCACATTTTTAATCTTTCACCAGATACTGAAATTCAAAATACAATCGATGCATGCGATACATCTTCTTATTGTCAACAATATAGCGCCCTTAACCAGGTATATCACGCTATCCACTCATTGGATGAATATGAACATAAAACAAAAGATCTGTATGTTTCTTGTTTACATAAAAATCATATGATCTTATTTGAAGATTGGCCTCAAGAGCTTTATACCGATCTAAAAAACGAATTATTTAATAAATTATATTATATGGCAGCGTCAGACAAAATTAAGAGTACTGATCTCTATGAAATTCTGCAAATCATTCAATCAGCAAAAAACAAGCAAGAAATACATAATGAAAGTGATCTTGGGTATGCATTTCTTAATTTTGAACCAACGGGTTTGCTGTCTTATTTTGGCGTAGATCTTCTCCGTACAAAACAACGTATAGCTCTTTTTTGTAAATTAGTAGAACAATATAATCAAAAACGATGTAGCAAAATAACACCTACAGATAAACAATATTCTGTTTATACAATGCACAGCAATCTTGGGCTTGCATTACCATATTCCTTCAACAACGCTTTTTTTAATGAAAATATATATGCATTCGCGGAATTTGAACAGTTATTCAAAAATACTAAAGCCGTCATGAACGCGAATTATGACACTGTGCAACAATGGGTTGATAAACTCTATCCTACCCCCATCGTGAAATAACTTTCTTTGCCTTTGAGATATTTTTGGACGACCATATTAATCCGTGTTATAAAACATACAATTATCTGATACTGAAAATCTTTTATCCAAAGGAGTATCTCATGAAGAAATTGTATGTTTTATTGCTACTGACAGCCCACGGTACATCAATCTCATGTATGCAAGGTCAACAACCCTTATGGTACAATTTTTATTCACAACAAGACGGTTCTGATGCAACAACAATCCCTTTACAAATCATCACATCTGAACCTGCGTACACCATCTGCACAGCAACCCAGCTCGAACAAGATCTTACCCCCATCTACCGTGACACTAATCGGACCGCATCAGTAAAAAAACAACAAGAAAAAGAACCTTTACTCGGCACCATTTCTTTTATACAGCCGGATATTACAAGCCTTATGCAACAACTATACAATGATACATACGAGTTTATTTCAAAAGAAAACTCTCTCAAAGGAACCAATCAATTCACACAAGAAAAAAAACTTGCTGACTTAATCAAGAGCATCAATCAAGCGCACAGCATGCGTATAACCGAAGATGTTATGGGAAAGTTTGCGTACGACAATCAACGTCATATTGGTGGCATTGTCAGTGTTTCCACCGCTCTTTTTTTTAATATTTTGAAAACATACAATGCAGCGGTAAGAGTAACAAATGAAACATTACCATTTAATAAAAATCAGAATGATGTATATTCTGCTTTTCAAAAACATATCGCATTTTTCAATGCACACCATATTTTGAAGATTCTGTTACAAGAATATACCACTGAAACAAAGCATAACCTTGCCACCTGTTTATATGAAGATGCAAACGTACTATTTCAGTATTCTCAAAATTTTTACACTGATGTAAAAACTGAATTTTTCAAAAGAGCACATAATGTACTGTTCAGTAACGGCGATAAATATGAATTATATGAGCTTCTTCCAATCATAGAAACTACAAAAACATTATCCAATATATATCAAGAGAATCACCTTCAATCTGGCATTACTGATTTTGAACCAACAGAAACAATAAAAGAAAAAATTTATAACCTTTTTGATGCAAAACATTCCGCCAATAATAAAAAAGACTCTATCATGCTTTTATGTAAGTTCATGAAAACGTATAGTGATGCACGAGGCAAGAAAGCAATACCAACCCTCAAACAATTTTATGCTTATCAACTACAAAAAAATCTCAATCTTGCATTGCCAGATTCTTTTAAGTTAACAATATTTAATGAAGATATGTATGCATTGGCAGAATTTGGACAACTACTTGATAACATTACAGATCTGATAAAACCTGATAATCACAATGTACAAAAATGTGAAAAAACATGGAGTGATAATCATAAAATTGATTATGTTTAACAAGGGTGCATTACGATGAAAAAAATCTCTGTTTTACTCCTACTTTCAGTCGCTCATATTGCATTAACCTCATGCATGATAAAATTCCCGTACGACGAACAGCCCTACCACACTCAAACTTCAAAAGGCAAACCACTATTATTTTCTTATTCAGCACAATATAATTTACCACAAAATGATTGCAATTCAATTCCCTTACAACCCATCACGCCGCAACAACCAAACCATATTTGTACAGCAAATCAACCAGGTTGGGAAAAATTAAATGATATTGTGTATGCACCATATACAAGTGATCAACCAATTGCACACAATCCAACTGATAAGTTAAGGCCTATCTATATTCCCATCACCACATTACCACAAAAATCAATCACCAAACAAAAAGAAGAACCATTGCCGCGTACCATAGTTCCAAAACAGCCTGACAATGATCTCATGCAAAAATTATACAATAGTACATACAATTTTATCGATACTAAAATTTTTTCTCAAAAACATATTGCTCAACACGTACAAGATCAATACCTTACTCTTTTAATTCTCGATATTAACAAAGCAAGAATCAATGGCATAAATGAAGATGTAATGGGTCAATTTGCACATAAGCAAGACGACCATATCACTTCTCTCATAGGCACAACACTCTTTTTCAGTCTTTTAAAAAGATATACATTAACGGTCAATGAAACCAAAGAACCGCTACCTTTCGGCTTTGAAAAACCCTACATTTATGAAAACAATCTTATTGAAATTTTTAACAATTCATCTCACCCAAATAACACATATAAATCTGATACCAATGATATATGTTTCCAGATGAACAAGTATCCCGCATTTATTCGTCTATACCGTATGCTTCATCACGCATTTCAAACATGCGGAAGTGAATCATTAGATTTATGTGGCACGTATCTCTATGCAGATCAAACAATAGTAACTCAAAATTGTGCTCAAGGATTTTATACTGATTTAAAAAACGAATTTTATAGCAAAGCATATGATATGTTCTTCAAAGGTACTTCTCTTCCTGAAGGCATCTATGATCTTCTACAAATAATTAAAACAGCAAAAAACAAGCATGATATACAAAATGAAGCTGAGCTTGGATATGATATTCTTACTTTTAAGCCAACAAATGCCATAGCAATAACAAATACCATGTATCAAATGTATAACTATAATGATGAAAAGTATGCTCCCCATAATGCAAAAAAACGTATAAGCCTTTTTTGTAAATTAGTAGAAAAATATAACCATGCACGCACAACTAAAAAAATACCTACAGATAAACAATATATTGTTTATAAAATGATACATACGTTGGATCTTGCACTGCCAGACGTATTCAACAATGAATTACTCGATGACAACCAGTATGCATTTACAGAATGGGAGCAGTTAGAAAGAAGTACAAAAGCACTCGAATATGCTGATGACCAACAGATACAACAGTGTGTTGATCAACTCTATCCTCAAAAAAAGTAACCTTCACACCAACTCAAGATCATACACGGATAAAAAATCATTAATCGGATCAAAATTATTTTTGATGACAATCCAATCAGAAATCGCATGGGGAGAATAAAATTCAACACAAACAGGTCTTCCCTTTTTCACTACATGCATAACATGATTTTTCAATGACCCGGTAATATTTTTCAGATTATATCTTTCTCTGGCATACTCCTGATACGCTAAACCATAACAATAAGAATAATATTTTAAACGAACTATCTTCATATCAAGATTCAATTGCTCAGGATGGCGTGATGGCGCTCTATATAAAATTGTTATATACCTAAAATAAGAAATTCCTCCCGAATGCATTGCCTTATCATAATATGATGAAGCAGGCATGCTGTACACCGGACCATCTTTTTCAAATGTCTCTCGCCAATGTTCATTTATCTGTTCAATGATGGGATATGTCATCTGTTTGAATTTTTTCAAACTATCATCTGACAAAGCAATTTCTTTTTTTAAAGCGTGATATGCACTCGACACATCCACTATATAATCATTAATAGCAAAGCTGGAAATTTTACCTTTTTTTATCCGTTGCACACATTTTTCTTGTTCTCTTGCAGAAGATAATACCGGACCGCTTTTATTCACTCCAAAACAGATAAGACGCGACTCCATACTAAAAATATTACACAATAAACTGCATGCCCCAATAATAAAAAAATAACTACGTATTTTTTTGTACATACAATTTCCCTTTTTTTTGGAAAATAAAAATATAAACAACCACTATGCATACATCAGAATTGTTTACATTGCAAAAAAATAATCAACATAATTAATGTTTTACTTCAGAAATCCGTGGACTGGCCAAGGAAGGGAAAAATCGAGATGAGCATCATGCAGTTGCTGATGCTGAACGAGAAATTGTACCTGTTGAATGGGAATATTATTTGATAAAACTGTTTTAAGCAATCCTTCAATAACCATCCATTTTTTAAAAATCGTCTCCTCTTTTCCCAAGATATTATGATCAAAAGAAAGATATACGCAGCCTGCGGTAGAAATCAAAGCTGACTGCACCATTATTTTTTTTGCAGTAATATGCTCTTCATCCAACAAGATAAGCCACGCATTTATCAGTTGAAAAATATTTTTCTCAACATTTTCTGTCCACAACAGTTCTTGTTTTTCCATTTTCCATTTATCACCATGAAAATAATAGTGTGTTACCTGTTTTTTCTGTATCACTGATGATGTATTTGTTATCTTTTGAGTAGACCATGGCGCACAAAACAGGATCCACTGATTATAGATGGCAAAAAAAAGGAACGCGCATAAAAATGCAACGCTTGAAATTATTATACAGAAACGAGGGGTATAATTCATACGCCAACAACATTTATAAGAACATTAGCCAACAACTCACTATACACGCACCACAGCTCTTTACTCTTAAGACCAACGTCAAGAGCAATACTTGGCGCGATAATGCCAATTAACGATTTTATCGGCAAGCAATAGGATCCAGAAACAGCACATAACGAATGATATTTATGGTCCAAAAGTTCTTTCTTAAATAACTGACACATACTATCAGTTGTATCTTTGTTAATTTTATATGCCTGCTCATAACTGTTAAGCGCTAAACCTTGCTGACAAGAAGCAAACTCATTACCGTACGAAAATTGATATAAAAAAATGGTTGGCTTAGTTTCTTGTGTGTAATAAAAATTAAGACTCACAAAAAGATCTGCATGAAGACGATTGGCAAGAGATGCGTTTTGTAAATCGTACACATTATCACCCGGCATACGAGTGATAACAATTTTAATATGAGGAGCACTATTGGCAATAATTTCTTTTATCTTTTCAGCACACTGCAACGTTAACCCACGCTCAAAACTATCACCAATACGCCTTCCGGTGCGCTTAGCATCACCTGCGGGGTCGATAACAATAACATACTGCTGTTTGTCATACACAGAAACAGGTAACGTTACGCCAACTATCCATAAACAAAAAATTAATTTTTTTATCTGCACGCTAAATCGGTTGTTAAAAATTGTTGTAAAAATGTAATGCGCTCACTACTTTTGTTATTTTTTATACCCATTGCAACAGCACGTGATTGCCCTATAATTATACATAATTTTTTTGCACGAGTAACGGCAGTATAAAGTAAATTCCTTTGAAGCATCATAAAATGTTGCATAAAAATAGGAATTATAACGGCAGAAAACTCTGACCCTTGGCTTTTATGAATGGAGATAGCGTAAGCATGCACAAGCTCATTAAGATCCGATAATTCATAATCAACAAATGTCTCAAGAAACCGCACATGCACTGTTTTATCCTCGGCATTAATATTTTCAATAATACCAATATCACCATTAAACACATTTTTATCATAATTATTGCGCAGCTGCATGACGCGATCACCAATCTGAAATTGAGTCCCTGCATACGTAACAGAAAATCCACCATTGTTGTTATTCAACATCTGTTGTAAATCATGATTTAATTTTTGCGTGCCCGCAACGCCACGATGCATGGGTGTCAATACAATAGCGTCATCTTTATGTATGCCATAATGAGACAATACTTTGGCATAAATAAGCTCTAAATGCTGAGGTATATTTTCGGGATTATCTTCTTTAATAAAAATAAAATCTTTTCGGGCATTTTCATGCGCAGATTCAGGAAATTCACCGTTATTAATACGATGAGCATTAATCACAATGAGACTATTTTGCGCTTGTCTAAATATATGTTTAAGACTTATAGTGACAAATTTTTTACTCGCAATCATATCATGCAAAAAATTACCCGCACCAACAGATGGTAATTGGTCAATATCGCCAATTAAAACAAGATGCGCGGATGTTGGTAACGCTTTAATTAATGCACCGGCCAGAAATATATCAATCATCGATGCTTCATCAACAATAAGAAAATCAACCGCAAGAGGATGCGATTCATTATGTTTAAAACTCATCGTGCTCACGTCAAAATCAAGCAATCGATGCAGCGTATACGCAGGACGGCCAGTACCCTCAGTAATCCGTTTTGCTGCTCTTCCTGTTGGCGCAGCGAGCGAATATTTAACGCGCTGCATATCCAGCTGCATTAATAATTTTTTAATGAGCGTTGTTTTACCAGTTCCTGGACCGCCCGTAATAATAGTGACTTTGTTCTGCAAACATGCTAAAACACCCAACTGTTGTTGGTCGTTAAGCACCAAAGAATGAGTAGGATCTTGCAATGTTTTTTGTATATGCGCAAAGTCAAATGTGTGATGTGATGGATAGGTGATCAATTTATCAAGCTTATGTACAATCCCTTTTTCGGAGAAATAAAACGAAGGTAATGTAATATAATGAATATCATTGTGCGTTAACAGTTTTATTTTATCCGCATTGTACAGATCATGAAGTGCGCATTTTGTTGTATGTTGTATGGTATCTGATTCAAGCTCAAGCAGTTCTGCCATCTCTTTTTTCAATTCTTCAAGCTGTATATAAAGATTTCCGTTACCTGAAGTTGTCTGAATAACATGCAAAATTGCCGCCACAATACGCCGCTTACAATCAGGAGCAATGCCACTTTTTTGCGCTATCTGATCGGCAGTCTTAAATCCAATACCCCAGATATCTTGCGCAAGACGATACGGATTTTCTTCAATAATGGCAATTGCTTTTTCTTTATACTGTTTATAAATTTTCACCGCATAGGTGGCAGATATGCCCTTATTTTGTAAAAAAACCATGATATTGGAAATCTCTTTTTGATCTTTCCACGCGGTAATAATTTTTTCAACACGTTTTGCACCAATACCAGGAACAGACATAAGACGTTCAGGATTTTTATCGATAACTTCAAGAACCTTTTCACCAAAGGCTGCTACCAATTTATCACCATACACAGGACCGATGCCCTTAATGAGCCCTGAACCCAAATATTTTTTAAGGCCAAGAATGGATGTAGGCGCCTGTTTTTCACATGACTGCGCATCAAACTGTTTTCCAAATTTTTGATGCATATTCCAAACACCACGAATCAGTACCTGTTCACCAGCATTGATAATGGGAACATAGCCCTTTACGGTAACAGCATTCTTTGCATTTAATTGCACAATAAAAACGGCAAACCCATTTTCTTGATTTTGATAAATAACGCGATCAACAATACCTTGTAACGATTCAATTTCAAGCATGTATATTCGTATGTTTTATATATTCTATTAATAAAGGAACAATAACCTGTGGTGTAATCTCATTCGTCAGAATTGAATCAAGATACCGTTCTTTAAGGTATTTAAGAAATTCAATTTCATTAACTTGCTCACTTTTAACATGTGCCTTTTTCAAAACAACCGGCAATAATGTTTTTACCGCACTCCATTTTACCACACGATCTTTGAACTGTAATTCTGCCTTAGGACAGCTGTGAACAAGATCCAATAGAAAGTTAGCTAAATCAGTTAAGAAATGGTAGTACTGACCAAAACTTGTAACCTGTCGTTCAAACATTGTTGATTCCTGCCCTTCTCTTGTTTGAGCCCAATCCAACAGCAAACTATCAGAACGGTTACGCTTTTGACAATCTTCTTGAATGAGTACAATCATAATAGTTTTTGCTCCACGACCACTCTCTATAAACTCATTTGATTGCACAACAAAATCGGCTTTAGCATGAATTAAAAGTTCCCCAAGCGCTAAACGCATTTCACCATGCTTTTTATCCAATGAATTACTTATTTCCTGTTCAATACGTGCAAGAGACTCTATGCTGTGCCACTTACCACAGAATAAATATTTACCTTTGCGCTGATTATTGGGTAACTGATCACCAAGAAGAAAAGAGAGCAATGTTCGACGAAACTTTCTAATAAATTCTATCTTGTCTGCATTAATAAAGGTACCGTCTGCTATTTTTATAACTGATGATTCCAATGTAATATTGTTTTCTGATGGATATACCACAAACATAGTAGCAAGTAATGGTAACACAAACATTGTTCTCTTCAAGTCACTCTCCCTTACACATAGTAAGCCTTAGGATTTTTTCTATACATTATTTGTTTTACCATACTCTACTGTCATATTAAAAGCTTGATTCAAAATTAAGAGAAAGTGAATAATCTTGCCCAAGTCCTCGCTCAAAAAGTGAAATATCTCCATTGAGTGAAAAAAACCAGGTATTTCTCTCTGCTTTGTGTTTAAGAACAATGCCACCAAAAAGTTTAAATTGATACGCAATAGGCTGTTTTGCTTTAGGAATATCAATTTTCTGAATCGTTTTAAAAGGAGCTTCTATTGACGAAAATCGAGCTTTACTCTGTAACCAAAAATCTGGCCCAAGATTAAAGCCCCAATCACGTCCCTTATAGTACAAACCACCGGTCCAACGAAAAATAACACCCGGAATAATCCGGGTATCAAATGCACGTAAAAAAAGGCGTGAAATAGCTTGTTCTTTAAGAAATTGTACATTCTCGGCTGCAAAATCAGGATCTGCAAAATTATGATTAGCAAATCCTGCTTCATCAATTTTATTGATATAAAATCGTTTTTCTGTTGCGGGAAAAAAAAGCTCTAAAGATGTTCGCCCTGCAAGATGCATCCTTTGAGCAAATGACGTATTCATATAATGACGCAGAGGCAATTTTCCTCTCATATAACCACCAACACCAAAATGTTTATTATTACCAAGAGGAACATCAATAAGATCTGCCGCAACTCTATCAAAACTATCAAGAAGAAACTCATTGATGACACTCACTGCCTCTTGCTCAGTTTCTACGCTCGGATTTTCAATTGCATCAAAAAGAGATTCTAATTCAAACGTTGGCAACGTTGACGGTTTGGGGAAAGACGATCCCAAAAAACCTGATCCCCATACCCATGCAGTTGGAATATCCACAAATCCTCCACACCGCAAGGTAAATGATGGTCGCTTTAACGTCTTATTATCAATCTCAATACGCGTATCACCAATTCCTATTTTATCACTAATAAAATGCGCCTTTCTAAACCGTTCTTCTGCCTCGGGAGAAAGTCTACCCAACACTTGAGCGACTAAATCCTGCTCGTTTTTTGTCAAAGAAAAATTACTTTCAAGGTAATAGAGAGGAAGCATGGCGCGCAAGGTAGTGTGTCGCCAACTCTTCATGCAATGAAGCATAAATCCTACTTGACGCTCTTCCACTGTCATGTTTTCAAAAAGAGAAAATATCTTAGCCACGTCAATAGTAAGTCCTGGAGAAAGTTCATTCGCCTGTTTAATACTGTTTTCGAGTTTCGCAATTAACGATGCCTGAGAAAGCGCGATATATGATTCTAACTTATCGCTATGTTTCGTAAAATTGGAACGTTCTATTTTATGCCCAAAAGCAGATGCTCCAACAACAAAAGAACCGGGGAATTCCGCACGATCTGGTTCAAAAATTGGTTGATCAAGCAAACTTCTCTTATTAAGAATATTGGTATGCAAAAAAAGAGGCTCCTGCAAAATTCCCGGTACTCCTAAATGGTTAAGAATTGCCATAATATTTGCAGGACTTATAGCACGAGATATATGGTCCATACCAGCCGTATCAAGATATTCCATAAATTGATAATCATCTTCATCATCAAAGGATACTGCATCAAAATCAAAATCTTTTATTTCTGATGATACAGATTGGCACGTCTGATCAGGAAGAATGGTTGGATAAATAGCCCACAATAATAAACAAAACAATAATAATTTCAATCGATTACGTATCATAATTTTTTATATTTCTTTGGTTAAATTTCAGATTTTTTTAAAAATAACAGATAAATAATGTCATTACATCAGTAACTATGCCAACAATTATGACAAAATTCTAAGAAAAATGATACTACCCCCCATAGACCTGCAGTCAATTGCGGTTGTTTTTGATAAAAAAAAGCCTTTTGTCAACATTCTTCTTGTGAAAAAATAAAAAAAAGCGTTACACTGGAAAAAGAAGTTAATAACAAAAACAATTATGAATAAAGGATCATCATGGATGGAATCTTTTATGCAAAAGCAGCGGCTTTTCTTGGTGCAGCAATCACTATGGGGTTTGGAAGTCTGGGACCAGCGCTTGGTCAGGGAATCATCGGGATGAAAGCATGTGAAAACATTGGTAAATACCCAGAAAGCGCCAATAAAATTCGCACAACAATGATCATCGCTCTTACTGTTGTAGAATCATCTGCAATATATTGTCTCTTAATTTCTGGTGGATTACTGCTCTTTGGTTCTCGTATTGGATAATATCGATGAATATAAATATAACGATTTTCGTCCAAGCGTTCAATTTTTTTGCCGTATATTGGATGTTGCGGCTTTTGCTGTTTAAACCTGTTATTGCTATCATCGATCATGAAAAAACACAAGAAACAGCCATGCTTGACATCATTGATCAACAGAAAAAAAGTCTCGAAATTCAAGAAAAAGAGCGCCAACGTCACTGGTACATCTGTCAGGAATATTTTAACATACATCAACCTTATCTTCCCAAAGAGATGCTTTTTCTCTCAGATGCTACGCAAGACAGCCCTGCACAACCTACATCACTATCAACCGACGAAATCGCTCATATAATCGCTGATGTACACAGCATTATAGAGGAAAAAATAAAACATGTTCACTAATCAAGATATTATAGCTATCGTATTTAGACTCATTAATTTTATAGCTTTAATAGGCATTGGTTTTTTTGTTTTTAAAAAATATATCATGCCCGATCTCCTGCTCAGTTTAACAAGAAAAAAAGAGAACCAAGATTTTTTATTCGCGCAACAAGCTGCCCTTGAAAAGCAACAGTTGAATCTTGATGCTCTTTTAAAAGAAGATTCGGTCATGTGCCAGGAGTTTAGAACAAAAATTGATGTGTGGAAAAAAGCAGTTGCTCTTGAATCTGAGCGTCATGAAAAAGAACAGATCAACACTATGGCCATGGTTAACAAACGACGCGCTCATAATGCAGCGCAACACCAACAAAAGCAGATACAAAATAGTGTCACCCATGCTGTCGTCATTAAATTAGAAAAATCTCTTTCACTTTATTTTAAAAATGAAAAGCATAATGACGAATATCTCAGTGCAATTGTGCGATTTATGGATGAAAGAACACTGTGAACCACACACCTGTTAATAAAAATATTGCCAAAAAATATGCTCAAGCCTTCATGGCTGTTTTTCCCAAATCATTAACCTTTGCTGATATGGGAAAAATAGAAATAGCCCAAAAATTTTTACGAGCACATAAGCACATACTTCTCTTTTTGCAACTACCACAATTTGATCACGAAAGAAAAAAATCGATGGTTGCAGATCTGATAGGCCATTTTTCATTACCAGATCAGTTATCAGCAATTATTTTACTTCTCATTACACGCAATCGCTCTTTTTATATTCCTGACGTTTTAACATCTATCAATGAACTCTATAAAAAACAAACAAATTGCATTGAATTTTCTCTCAAAAGCGCTCACAATCTTAATAGCACGCATATTGAATCAATTAGACAGTTTCTTAAGCGATTACTTGATAAAAATATTATAACGACATCATCCATAGACACATCACTGATTGCAGGCATTCGCTTACAAAGCAACGATTATTTATGGGAATATTCAATACGCAAGCATATTCAAACCCTGCATGCATTAGAAAAATAGAAAGCAAATATATATGAAAAACACTGATCTCATATCACTTTTTGAACGCTCATTACGCAATTTACCCGAAGAACAACTCCAAGAAATTGGTACCGTGATTCGCGTTGGTGATAATATTTGTACGGTATATGGCCTCTCAAACGCCATGCTCAGCGAACTGATTACTTTTGAAGGTGGAAACAGCGGCATTGTTTTTCAATTAGATGAAAACTCAGTCGCTATTTTTTTAATTGATAAAACAATTCCTGTAGCAGAACTTGAAACAGCACGTCGGTCTCATACAGTATTTAAAACTCCCGTCGGTTCATCACTGCTCGGTCGCGTAATCAATGCTGAAGGAATTGCATGCGATGGAGCCGGTGATCTTAACATTACAGAATTCCGTCCCATTGAAACAGAGATCCCTGGCATTATAGAGCGATCTCCGGTGAACGAATCACTTGAAACAGGAATTTTAGCAATTGATGTATTAGTCCCCATCGGAAAAGGGCAGCGGGAACTGATTGTAGGCAACAGAAATACCGGTAAATCGTCTCTTGCCATTGATACAATTTTGCATCAAAAAGACAAAAATGTTATCTGTATCTATGTCTCTATTGGACAGCGTCAAGCAAATTTAGCCCGTCTCGTTTCATTATTAGAAAAAAATGGCGCACTCGAATATTCAGTCATTATCAGCGCTGATTCAGGTCAAGCGGTTCTCAGCCAATATCTTGCTCCCTATGTTGGATGCACTATTGCCGAATATTTCCGCGATCAAGGTAAAGATGTACTTATTGTTTATGATGATCTGAGCAATCATGCTATTGCGTTTCGGGAAATGTCACTACTTTTACGACGATCACCCGGCAGAGAAGCTTATCCAGGAGACGTTTTTTATCTCCATTCCCGACTTCTTGAGCGCGCAGGAAAACTGGCAAAAGGTGGATCTATCACCGCTCTACCGATCGTACAAATTCAAGGAGATGACATTACCGCATACATCCCAACTAACTTAATTTCTATCACTGATGGACAAATATTCTTGGACACTAAACTTTTCAACCAAGGAATTCGTCCTGCAGTGAGCGCTGAATTATCAGTTTCTCGCGTTGGTGGTGCAGCACAAACAAAAGCAGTAAAAAAAATGACTCGTGCATTACGCTTGGAACTTGCACAGTATCAGGAACTGCTTGCTTTTGCTCAATTTGGTGCTGAACTCGATGAAGTATCACATCGTCAACTTGAACGGGGCAAACGTGCCATTGAACTACTCAAACAACCACAATATGTCACATTTTCATTTGTTGACCAGGCACTCATGCTTTTATTCTTGAAAGAAGGATTTCTTGATAATCTTACACTCAAACAAGTAAACCCTTTTGCTCTGCAATGTGTCAGTTATCTCCAGTCGGTTTATCCAGATGTTTATAATACCATTGCCCAGACTCAGGATATATCAGATGAAATCCACAAACAGATTCATGCCATAACAGCAGAATTTATCAAACTATTTATACCGATAAACAGTTAATTCTAATGCTTTTTTGAAATTTGTTGGTATAATTAATTGAAATAAACGTGCCCGTAGCTCAGTTGGATAGAGCAACGGATTTCTAATCCGTAGGTCGCAGGTTCGAATCCTGCCGGGCATACCAGCCTTCGCTCCATCCTTCGCTAAAAGCTCCGGAGGACACGGTAAAGCTACGGCTGGCAGGCCAGCTTCTCAAATGTCTGACAATTATTTAATAAACATAAAGGATCAATCGTGAAAAAAATCATTTTTTCAGCAATTGTTGTTATGAAAATTACAAGTTCTCTTCAAGCTATGGATACCAACATAGAATTCCAAGGAGAAAAAAAACCACTTTTAGGATGGATCATGGTAAGTCAACTTAATACAAAACATCCATTTTCTATAACTTCAGTTGTTCGTTATGATACAAATGAATTTATCTTAAAAGGCGATATTTTAAATTTAAATGAACAAGATTTAAACGATATCAGCAATAATAACTATGTATATTGTCCGTTCTATTCATTAGAAAAAACTAGATTAAGTATGGGAAGGTATGAAGAAGTTGGTGCAATTATTCTTGGAACAACCGACCAACAAGCTGGTCAACAATTGCACTTTGCTAAAATGCGTAATCTAATAAATAATAAGTAAAAATAAAATCTAAAAAAGAAGTCTTAGTATTAAACTGAGGCTTCTTTAGTCTTGCAACCCAATAATTTTTTATAACGTAAAAGTTTAATAAAATTAAAAGTAAATCCCGCTGTGCGGAATAGCACATTGCGGGATATTTATCTGTTTTTTATGGGTTGTTTGTGTTTTACATGGCTTGATACAAAAAATTTTAAAAAGTTTGATTGCAAAAAACAAAGGCTGTCCGCCATAGCCTTCATGTTCTTCGGAGCTTTAGCGAAGTAGAAAGCGGCGGAGGTTTGCATAACCTATAAACTAACGATAAAGTATATTCTATATACAGATCAATTTAATTAAGGTAATTATTATGGAAACACAATCGCTAGATCAAAATACAATAGAAGAGATCAAACAACGGCTTGTTAAAACATATAACCCTCGTGAAATTTATTTATTAGAGCCACATGGAAAAGACAATGTTGATCTTGATATCATGGTGATTATTGATGAAGCTGGCCTTCAACAACGATATGCTCTGATGGCAGAAGGACATAAAGCGCTTATTGGTGTTAAAATTCCTAAAAATATTTTAGTGTATACCAAAGAAGAATTTGAAGATTATTCATCTGATCAATCTACACTGAGTTATTCAATTAAACATTATGGAAAACGTATTTATGCGCGTGCATGAACATTGGCTTCTGATAGCCCAAGAAGATTTAGCGTCCGCAAAGCTTCTATCTCATACACCCCTTATGACCGCTCTTTTTCATATTCAGCAATGTGCAGAAAAAGCTTTAAAAGCTTATGTCGTATTAAAAAAAGGTTCTGTTATTAGAACTCATGATTTAGTTCGATTAATTGATATATGCATTGAGGTAAATAAAGAGTTTGAAACACTTCGACTATTTGCCGCTGTTCTTACTCCATATGAAACAGCTGGAAGATATCCAACATCTGATTTTATAAGATTAAGCATAAAAGAAATAGAAGAAATAACTGCGCAATCTGAATTCATATTTAACTTTGTTATGCATCGTATCAATAAAACTTAACTTACGCTCTTACCACCCATCCTAATGCTTCGACAAGCTCAGCAGTAAACGCAAGTCGAAAGGCGGCTGACGAATGTTTATTGCTGAGCAACGTCAAAGCATAAAAACGATCGCCGAAATAAGATTTAAAACGGACAATGCTAATGACTCAGGCTATACTTACACAAACTGCTTATAAAACAAACCCAGTCTGAATAATTATACCCCCAATCTATATTTTATAAAAAATTTGTTTATTACAAAAAATTCATTACAATTAAAAAAACAGTGTTTTCATAATATATTCTTTTCGGAGTAACCACATGTCGTACAACCATCGAATTATTTTCTTATCATTCTCTATTTTTAGCAGTTCACTGGCGATAGAAAACCCCCAACAAAATAATATACCCAAAACACCTATCAAGATAACTTCACTAGGTGACTCAGACATACCAGAAATAACCAACAACATTCTAAACAATCAGCAGCATCACCACTATCACGAGCACCACCATCACCACTACCCGCAACAGCAAGAACCCGCTCAGCCTGTTGCACAATCACTTATTTTTAGTGAAAGAGAAATTGAAGAACTAAAACTGGTATTTAACACTTCCCCTAAAGAAGCCCAATTCATTGTTAAATATCTGCAAAATCCTACATCTTTTCAACTCTCTCAAGATTATAGATCAGCAACATTTATTGGGGAACCTGGCACAGGTAAAACAACAGCGGCTAAAGCAATTGCACATGAAATGAGCAAACAAGGCTGGGAATGTAAATTTTTATCGAGCACCTCTTTGCTCGGAGAACATCGCAATCAAACCAGTATACGGCTTCAAAAAGAATTAGAAGCCATTGAGACATCAAAAAAGCCAACCATTTTAATTATTGATGAAGTCAATCGATTACTAGAAAACAGCAATAGTAAACATCATGATAGCGATACAACAGCAACTACATTATGGACATTTCTTGATAAACACAGAGACAATAAAGATTTCTTTTTTATTGGAACTATGAATCGCGCCAATAAACTGCCCAAAGCTTACAAGAGCAGAATCCTTCTTGACTATATAGAATTCCCTCTAGTAAGTAACCCCAAATTCAAAAGTGAATTCATTCGTAGAGAGTTAACAACCAAAAATACCACATTAGATGCGGAAATAACTAATGAATTTTTAGACAAAGAATTAGAAAAAATGGGAATTTGTGCGCCACGTGATTTAAGAAATATATCTAATCGGATACACAAAACAAGCCAAATGGCTAAAACAACTCCTGTTACTGATAAAATAGTAATTAACAAAGCAGCGATAACAAATGCTATGGACCATTATGTCCAAGCAAAAATTAAATTAGATTACGATTTTGAAGAAGAAACTGATGAAGAACGGCAAAATCGTCATCACAAAGAAAATCTGGAAATACAAGAGATGCACTTTGTTCAACAACAAATAATCCAAGCCTCTATAAATGAAAGTATAAATGTCAAAACAGGTCATCATACAATAAATGGTCTCTATTTAAATCGTTATTGTAATTTTTATAATAAACCAGAAGAATGTTACTCTCTGATCTCTGATAAACAAAAACAATTGTATGATAATATGATGAAACAAACCCGCACAAGAGAGACTGCCGAACAAAAAGCTACAAAAGCAAACGGATGGTTTAAATAATGATACTACCTAAGAAGCTTATATTGATAACCTTTATAATCTCATCAAATTTTTTATTGCTTGGTAAACAAGCACCAGACAACCCTGCTCATGCAAACAAGGGTAAATCAGAGGTCCCCATAAAAAATTTACCTCCAATTAAAATTACACCATTGGATGATGATATTCCCGATCTTGCAGAGCTTCAAAAAAAATACCCTGAAACTTGCGAACAGCCTCCGTCCACTCAAAAAAATATACCCCAAACAAAAAATACACCTCTGATAAAACCTGCTCAATGGATTTTAGAATCATCAATGGAGAATGCTCCACAACTATTGAAAGGTATTTTCTTTTATCTACAATCACGCCGACATAACATTAGCAAATCACAACAATTTATAAATATACCGTCTTTTCACCGCTTTATTTTAGTAGGACCACCAGGAACAGGTAAAACCACTTTGGCTCATGCTATTGCTGATATTCTTGGTTATTCAACAGTATTTATTTCGGCAACGTCGTTACTTGGCAAATTTAAAAATGAAACTGCCATCAATATAAAAACCTTTTTGACCGAATTCTCTTCCAATGAGTCCCATACGGTAATCATTATCGATGAGCTACACAAACTATTTGAACATCATGCCAACGAGCGCACAGATGATTCCCAAAGCGCCGCGGCCTTTTGGCTTGCTTTGGATAGAATTGAAAAATATAATCCTCATATTATTATTATTGGCACGGCAAATAATGTTGATAAATTACCACCAGAAATCAAAAGTCGTTTTTCTGGAAAGATTATTAGCATGCCATCACTTAATAAGAATCAAAAAATTCGGACATTTAAACAAAGCATTGCTCATGATATATCTGTCATAATCGATGATTCAGTGAATGATGCATTTATTACAAAAATACTGCTGCAGATACAAAATTGTTCTTTACGTGATGTACAATTAATTATTGATAGCGCAAAAATATTCTACTATGCGGAACAATCTACATACACAATTGAATTTCCCATTGTTTTAACAAGCACCCATTTTCAACGAGCACTTGATCAATTGCAAACTGAGTCACAGGTGTTACAAGAAAGCATTACAGAAAAACTTTACGGAAAAATAAAAAAATGTGGCGTTATACTTTCTGCCGCAGTAAATACTGCCATCTTAATAAGGGCTGCAACGGATTTATTAGGGTCTGAAGTTATCAAAAAAATTATTACATCAAAAAATTAAACAATAATACACTTCTGGATACATTATGATATTACCTATAAAAAAAGCTGTGTTAAGTGGATTTATTACATTATTTGTTTGCTTTACTGCATACGCAATAAATCAGTCATTTGACTTTGGTGATTGGTCACCCCCTTCAAGCATTAGCTCTGACCCCATACATACATGTAATAGCACCACTCACACTCATGAAACTTTTGTCACCTACCACGAACATTATGATAAATACATTGAACACTGTATCGATAAAGAGACAAGAGACTATATTACCAATGAAAACTATATATATCATGATGAGATGAATACTTCTGACTTAAACTCATCTTCTCATACTATTAATCATCATGATTCAACAACCTCCTTACATGATCTCTTACGCGATTCTACTCTTGAAACACGTAGACAAGAGATAGAGGAAAATCAAATAGCACAAATAAAAGAACACAATAAGTTTTCCCCAACAACTGGAAAAATTATATGTGAATTATTAATACCTAAAGGTACTATATTATATCTCAGAGATGTTCAAGGCCGCACATTCGATTCCACCATTATGTTGGAAAAAGTGAGTACAATTGATGAACTCATAAATGCACTCTCTTCACCTATTATTAAAGCACGTTTTGAACGAATCAAATGCGAGATTGAAAGCAGAAATATCCCAAAAAAAGGTCGTGCCCATCCCTTAAAAGATGAACTTCAATTCCTGGACGTGCTACTATCAGAACAGGTAACTGAACTTCTCAGTCAAATGCAATATCCTGATTTAAATATTGTTCAATCTGCTTTTGATGAATTAAAACAGTTGTGGCCCTGGAAGCGCGAGCATACATTTTTAGGTCCTGACTTCAAAGATGGCTCTGGCGAACCTGGTTTTACAGCAAATCTTGGCGTTAACATAATGAAAATTGCTGAAAAAAGTCTTATAACACGTCCAGATTACATTACCAAACATACCAATGTACAAGAACAAAAAACTATTCAAGAATGCAGAGAAAAATGTTATCTACTACAACAAAAAGGGAATAAAGATGCTCTTTTTAGTCAAAAACAACAATTATATGGTTATGTACATGGGAATAGAAACAAAAATGATCTTATAACTAATATATGTCTTGCTATAGTAGAAAACTGTTATCTTGATCCAATAACTAGAGTATTACACGAAATTACCCATGCACCATCTCTCAAAAAGTCCTGTGACCACTTAAAAAATTTAGAACTACAGCTATTAACTCAAGCTCAGCAGCAAAATATTGTTAAGGTAAATCAAATGAGAACATGGACTATTGAACATTATGGCTTTGATGTGCTTGATGCCGCACAAAATTGTTATAAATCACGTCCTGATTATATTTATACACCAGGCAATCAATCATATCTTTCTGATACTGTAAAGCCTATCTTAAACAACATAAAATCTAAAGATTTGCCCCGAGCACATGCAGAATTGGTTCACCTTGAAAAGCAACTAACAGAAGTCTTTAAAGATCAAAACATCATCAGCCCTACTGCCCAAAAAGAATATATGATGAAATATTTTGGAACGAATGTTCTTGAAACTGCACATAAAAAATATGAAGCACGATCAGATCATAAAGCGCTTGTTGAATCTTTTATGGCTATTGATATCAATCAAGCCACCGCAACAATACTTGAAAACAATAATAGTTATGAATCAGTAGCCAATGAAATGAGCAATCTAGCAGATCGTGTATTTGTTAACGCTCATTTATGCAAGCTCAATTTTATTGAAAACATAGAAAATCATATCATCGATTCACTACGCATTATAAAAGCATCTGAAAATGATGCCCAATTTGTTTTTAATGTTACGATAGTTGATCGCGTATTAACCGATATCCAACAAGTGTCACAGAGTATTGTTACCGGAAAACCAACGCTATGGGAAAGGTCACCGGAACTATTAATAAGAGGGTTTGGCAAATTTTTCAAAGGACTTAATCCATTAACACAAGCTTCCAACATGGGGCATCTTGCTTGCGATCTTGGAGCACTTCTAAAAAAAGGTGGTATTGCTCTATGGAACGATCCTATTGCTACAACACACAATGGAATTACTTCAATATTTACCTTAACTGAACTTATAAGAAATACCGCTAATTTTACATCAGACCTCACTGTTGGAAAATTATATTTATCTCCAGAAGAATACAAACAACGCACTGATGCATTTTGCGCAATGATGGAACCGCTGAAAGACGTAACAGCTGAACAATATGTTGACTTTGTAGCTCAAGTAGCAGCTGATATTCTGTTCTTTAAAGGCCTTGGTAATACCTATACATTCCTCAAAGAGATAGATGTATTAAGCAAACTTGGCGAATCAACTGCTGTTGTAACACGCACATTCAAAAAAGGGTTTGATACACATCTTGCAAACAATCCTATTGTGATCACCGCTGAAGGCGTTACAATAAAAATATCTGATGCCATGCACAATATTAATAATAGCGGAGGCGGCAAAAATATTATTAATAGTTCTAAAGCATTACTGGAAAGTGCTTATGTTAAAACAGCTATTGAGTTAGAAGAAGAAATACAAGCAATACGTTTATTATATAGCAATTTACCAAATGGCTTTGGTGAATTTTCTCATAAACCAATTAGAATTGCCTATAAACATATTCTAGGCATGGAAATAGATTTAAGTAAAAAGGGAAAGTTGACTCTTAGTGGATTTCATCAGGATTTTAAAAACGCTATAGAAAAAAGTGGGGCTCTTAAATTTACAAATAAAATTGTGAACAAACATGGTTGTTATATTACAGATTTGGTAACAAATGGATTACGAGTACCTGATAAAACATTTTTTCCTGCGCACTGGTCCCGTACAGAGGTGATTAGTAAAATACATGAAGCATACGGTAATTTTATTAAAAGTGGCGTAGTTCCCAAGCTTAATAATAAGGGAAAATATATGATTAGGGGATTTACAAGTGAAGGAATAGAAATTGAAATGTGTTTTACTGTAAGCGGTGAAATGAAAACAGCTTATCCAATTGTAATAAAAGGAATTTAAAATGGAATTTATTAAGTTAGTTATCTCTTCTAGTGAAAGATACTCTTATGACAGTGCTTCTAATATAAAAATGAACATTCTTGGTGATTTTTTAGTTAGTGATGTTATTCATCCCTCATCTTTTATAAATTGGGCTCTCGACACTGAATCAGACCATGCTTGTGCTAATCTAACAGATTTAGATAAAGAAAATGATTATATTTTAATGAGTGACTTATATTCAGAAGAAGAAACTCCAACAGAATTGAAAATGACTCAGAAACAATTTGTGCAGATACTTACGAATTGGGAAGAAAAAGTTCTAAAATTAAAACCCAAAGAAGTTATCATCAAATATGAAAATGATCAGTTTATTATCGAAACAAAAGATTAAACACATTGTTGAGTTAAAGCCTTCAATAAAAATACCGCATTGTTCAATTTAGGGTTTCCTTTTTGAGACAATATGCAATATAACTTTTCTCTACTTATTTTTGCTTGTTTTGCAAGGGCTGCCATTGTCTCTCCTTGCGCTTCACATACATTTTTTAATGCAAGTAAAAACACACGTGGATCTTCATCTTTAAGTGCTTCATTTAAGTAAAGGCTTGCTTCTTCTTGATCTTGCAAATCTTGCATCAATTTTTCTTGGTAATCTCTAAATTCTCTTTTCATAACTTTTTTCATGATAGTTCCTTCCCATCGAGCCAATATCTTTTCGCTTTTTCTATATCGCGCTCTTGGCTTTTCTTTTCTTCACCTACTAATAAAAGTATCAATAATTATGTAAAACAAAAGAGCCTTGCGATAAACACAAAGCTCTTTTACTTATTTTCATTTTATCTATTAAAATCCCCAAAATATAATTCTCTTCAACTCTCTAATTTCTTGTGTTAATTGAAAAGTCTTCGCATAAATTGCTTTTTTCTTTAAAGACATTTTCTGAGCATACATGCATAATTCTGAATCTTCTGGCTCAACCTCTCGATGCCTTTAAGGCCTAAATCGATAAGAGTATTTAGATGAATAAACCGTCTGGATTATTGAGCAAGAAAGGCTTTATCAGAACCTAAAACTTTTCTTCTTGTTTTTTTTCCTATCTTAATTTCTTTTTTCAAATTTCCCTGGAATATCCGTCCTTTTTCTTTCCACCCCTATTGACACATAATGGTTTTCACTATAATATTTATATGAATATACTTTATTTGAAGTATTAAATCAGTGTTCTAAATTATAATTCCCTAATGATCGAAGGATTTTTTATGAAGATGTCACGTTTTTCATTATTACTCTCAGCAGCATTATTCGTAGCTCCTGTCATGGTTATTGCTGACGACGCAGCGGCTACAACTGCTACGACTGCTACAACGTCAACAGCTACAGAACAAGCAGTTCCAACAGCATCTACGGCACCAACAGCATCTACCGCAACAACCGAGACAGCAACAACACCAACAGCGCCTACAGCAGCAACAACCGAACAAAAAATAGAAAATGCAGCTGGCGCAGTATCTTCTGAAGGAAAAGGCATTATAGCTGCAATTACAGCTTTTATTGCTCTTACCAACCAAAAAGCAATGAATGGCTTAGACACTATTGCAAGTTACACCGTTAACCCTGTTTTAACAAAACTTGCTTCTTTTGAATGTCTTAAAGGTGGTAGATTTGAAAACAGCATCCCTACAATCAATAAAGTTGTGGTTGGCTCTGCACTTGTAGCTGCTTTCTATGCAGCGTACAAAGCGTACACAGCACAACAAGATACTTCTAACGATGATGAATACACCAACTATGATGATGCTAACTAACTAACATTAGTTATTAAAAAAAATTAAAAGAGAAGCTGCAAAGCTTCTCTTTTTTTTACTTCAAAAAAACTCAGGGTGATTATTTTTTGTACCTTATTTTGTAAGTAATTCTGCCGTTTTGGATATTTTACGAATCCATGCAAGCATAATATCCTGTTTTTCTTCTGGCGATAGCTGCCATGCATGTTCAGAAGCATGCAATCTATTCATAACATCATACAAGCACAGCGCAACACTCACTGATACATTAAAACTCTCCACAAAGCCATACATTGGTATTTTCACAAACATATCTGCAGCTGCCAATGCTTCTTGCGATAACCCTGTCTGCTCACTGCCAAAGACAAGGGCTGTTTTTTGATCAAGTGGCAACATTGGCAATGTATAGCAATCAGTATGCGGTGTTGTTGCAACTATCCGATACCCCTGGCTTTTTAATGCGTCAATTGAATGAGTGATTGATGAATAAGAATAGACATCCACCCATTTTGATGCCCCCATGGCAATTGTTGGAACTGCCTTAAACGTATGATGAGCCTCCACCACATGCACATCTTGGACCCCAAAAATATCACAAGTGCGCAATGCAGCACTCGCATTATGCGGCTGAAACAAATCTTCCAAAACAACGGTGATGTAGCGAGTACGGTTTTCAAGGACCGCTTCCATCTTTTCCCGCTTATTGTCAGTCACATACGCTAATAATTGCTCGATTAATGCCGCCTTATCATGCTTATTCATTGAAAACACCTATTTTAAACTATGTGCCATTATATACTCAGTATACATAAAAAAGCGGCAAATAAGCCTTTTTTGCGACCTCATTTGCCAAAAATAAAAAAATAGTTAAACTAAAAAATAAGATAGTTGAATAAAAAATTAGGAATATTATGAAAAAAATTAACCTATTGCTCGCAATACTCCTCATGACACCGGTCATGAGTTTCTTACTTTTTGCCGAAAATAACACCACTGGCAGCACCATCGTATACTTACATGAGCATAAAAATAAAGCACTCTCTTCACCTGAACTTCTTACTTCCTTCAGCAGCATAGGAAATGTCATTCTCGTCTTTTATGCCGACTGGTGTGGACCGTGTAGGCGTATGGCGCCAATCATTGATAGCTTTGCCGCACATACACCAGGATATACGTTTATCAGAATAAATCGCGACCAATTTTTAGATCTAGCACGTCAATTTAATATCACCAGCATCCCAACGCTCATATTTTTGTGCGATGGCACACAGATTGACCAGTACAATCAAGGACCATTAACACAAAACGCTCTTGCGCAACTTATCGCTACAACGTACCACAATAGATAAAAATTATGTCGGACTCAACGTAGGAGCAAACGTAGGAGCAAACGTAGGAGCAAATGTAGGCGTATGTGTTGGTGCATATGTTGGTGCATTCGTAGAAACTGGAGGATGTGCTTGTCCATAAATTCCCCATGCAATCGTTCCTAATGTAGTTAACACGCTGACTAAAAAAGCAATAAGTGACTTTTTCAAATGTCCATCTTTAGTAACAACTTGATCTTCTAACATTCCGATATGCGTACTATTGAGCGTTGATGGTTTAGATTCTCCATCTTGTTGCTCAACCACCGCTTTAAGTACTTCCAATACCATAGCGTCCCATTTTTCTGGCTCACTTTTTTGTATTTTTTTATATTCCGCCACTTGCCAATCAGCTGGTTTTTTATCACCTAATTTACTCGCGGTTTTTACATGTTCCACCAATACTGTCGGCTTAACTTTCATTTCCTGCAAAAATTGAGCGTACATCATCACACTATCTAATGACATATTATGGTCTATTCCAAACTTATACAATGAAGGATTTGAAAACTGAACAATAGCCCATACATCAGCCTCTGTATACATTGTATTATCTGTCGCTGGATCCATTGTTAAATCGTTATCTCCCATTCCACTTGGCAACATCGATCTTTTAGTCGTACTCGCGATAATATTAGCACTTTGCCCAAACCTTGTAGTCTGTGTACTACCACTTTCATTTTGTGATCGAGCTGATCTTTTACCAGTAGAAACATCCGCATGCAATTGATGCAACGATGCAACCGTATTCTTTTGCTGCACTCCTCTCGTGGTGAGCTTACTTGAAGCGGATGACTTCAAATTTAAATTGGGCACCTGACTATTTGCTAATGAATTGGTAGATGATTCTTGGCTTGCACTATTAATCACCAATGCAGGAATTTCATTACCATGCACTATGATCGGAGCAATTGTACTCGTAGTGGTTGTGCTTGTAGTGGCCGTATGAGTAGTGATTGTACTCGTGGTAGGTATACTGGTAGTTGTGCTATGAGAAAATTTACTTTTAACAAAGTTTTCTGCATCAGTGAGTAAAACCTTGCCCTCATTTTCCGCAGCAGTTATGACAGCCTTGCCCGTATCTGAATTAGCAAATTGCACAAGCTCAGTTTCCACTGCTTTCGCTTGAGATGAACCAGCAAGTTTCTCAGCTTCAGTAATAAGGTTCATACCATACATCACCGATGAAACAGATACCATCATCAATAAACAAAAAATTATTTTTTTTATCATGAACTATTTCCTCTAAAACAGAGTACTCAATCTACTTTTTTTCAATTTTATCCATATCTATTTTTATCTGATCGCTCGGCCCATGATCAATTCTATTCCCTCTCACCAACACCTCCGTCCACACCGTACGTTGTTGATAATTATTATCACGTATACGCCTAACTTCTTGATTCAATTGGTCAAGACTCCTCACTGATGTAGGTTTTTTTTCAGCTCCATTCACTACAGCAACAGAAAATAAGCACCATACCGCACATGTAATCATCTTTTTCATGAATCATCTCCTTGTATAAAAAATATCTTACCAAGGACCATACATAAATTTTTAACAAAAAAAAAGGAGAAAAGCTTTTTGCTTTTCTCCACACCGTCATAGTAATAATCAATACGTTATAATTGCACGCTTACCATTCCAATGAACCAGCTGTTTGATATTCAGTAACACGAGATTCAAAAAAGTTCTTTTCTTTACTCAAATCAGTTGATTGTGACATCCATGGGAACGGATTTTTGGTACCATATATTTTTGGTAAATCAATTCTTTCCAAACGACGATCCGTTATATGCTCAACATATTCAGCAAATTGTTCAGCATTAATCCCCAACATACCTTGTGGACATGCATCATGCGCATATGCTTTTTCCAAAACAACAGCTTGCTTAATCAACTCAGTAATCTCTTGTTGGAATGATGCTGTCCATATTTCAGGATTTTCTGTTTTGATCACGTTAATTAAATCGCACCCAAACGCAAGATGAAGGCTTTCATCACGCATAATATATTCGAACTGCTCACCAATACCAATCATTTTATTTTGTCGTTTTAATGCAAGCATCATTGCAAATCCTGCATAAAAGAAAATACCTTCCATGATCACATAAAAACCGATCAAATCATGCAAAAAACGTTGAATGTTTTTTGTTGTATCGGTCGTAAAATTAGGGTCCATAATTGATTTTGTTAAATCAACTACAAAATCATCTTTTGCTTTGATGGATGGAATCACTTCATACATCCTATATATTTCATGAGGATCTAACCCCAATGAATCACAACAATAAATAAATGTATCAGTGTGCACTGCTTCTTCATATGCCTGACGCAACAAATATTGGCGACATTCTGGATTGGTTACATGTTTATACACCGTAAGAACCAAATTATTTGCCGTCAAGGATTCAGCGGTAGAAAAAAAACCAAGATTCCATAAAATCAAACGTCGTTCTGCTGCTGTTAACACTGTTGCGGATTTCCACTGTTCAACATCATGCTGCATGGAGACTTCTTCTGGCGTCCAATTATTGGCAACACCATCTTTATAATGCTGACGTGCCCATGTATATCTCATTGGTAAAATTTTATTTGGATCTACTGTTGAATTATTTATAATTCCATTTTTGTTCATAATCATCCCTTATGTTCGCTCATTTCGACAAGCTCAATGCGAACGGTATAATACATTCATTTTTTCCGTTCGTTCCTGATGCTCCTCCCGTTCGTCCTGATGCTTTCGGTAAACTCAGCAGTAAACGCTGCGCTCAGTTCTGCACGGATTGTTCCAATCCCGTTCGTCCTGATGCTTCGGTAAACTCAGCAGTAAACGCTGCGCTCAGTTCTGCACGGATTGTTCCAATCCCGTTCGTCCTGATGCTTCGGTAAACTCAGCAGTAAACGCTGCGCTCAGTTCTACACGGATTGTTCCAATCCCGTTCGTCCTGAGCTTGTCGAAGGATACGAATGAAAACACTATTTTCTACTGACACACATCACATGCGGGATCATCTGAAATAGTGCATGATGTTCCCGCAACAATATCATCATCTGATGCAACAACATCCTGTTGCTGCAATTCAGTATCTTCAGCTGATGCCCCATCCATTGTTTTATAAATTCGTTTTTGCGTAAAGCCAAACTTATTTGCATCAAGGCTTGCTTTTTCAATCTGACTCGCGCCAAGAGTTCGTAAATAATAGGTAGTTTTAAGACCAGCCTTCCATGCAGCAATGTAAATA
>Ga0070733_10000261_pt1 | contig 45096 bp, 44 predicted proteins | sample Coa_R1_9_FD_66450 | JGI IMG/M metagenome (GOLD analysis project Ga0070733, IMG submission 66450) | Surface soil microbial communities from Centralia Pennsylvania, which are recovering from an underground coalmine fire - Coalmine... | ecosystem: Environmental > Terrestrial > Soil > Unclassified ... | reverse complement strand
AACTCACCGGGCATATAGCCCTTCAGTCTGAACACATATACCTGTTTGCAAACTATACCGTTTCTGGACAGACCGATAACCAGGGGCATCTCATAGGAAGAAAAACGATTGATTACTTTGTCCAGTATTTTGTAGTCAAATAAGTTGGAAGGAACCAGGTAATAAGCACTGTCACCCGGCTTTAATGGTGGTTTGTAATGATTCGTCCAGTAATATTCGTGCAAAGCAGAAATATCTCCCATGCCAATTGTATGCTGTTTTGTTTTGCTGCCGATATAATAATCGATATGTCCGGCGGGATACCACTGCGTAACTATGATTGGTGCGTTGGGAGGCATTTTCTTCGTAAGAACATCGTGTTGATAAAATGAATCGTATGCCTGACCGGTATGTTTCCATCCATACATATCCAGACTGAAATCTCCCTTACCGATATTTAATCCGTCTTTCTGATTAGAAACAGTACCCGGATAAAACCAGGTGATCATGATTTCAGAAAAAATAAAAATAATACAGAACCCCAATGCCCATTTCATTTCTCCTGGTATCAACTTTTTTACCGGCCCGATATCAGAGGCTAATTTGACAGCGGGCAAAAGAAGCAGTGTGGAGAATCCGGGACCGGACCAGTGAGCGTACGTTTCTCTGAACAGAGAAATGAATAACAGAATGGCAATGAGTGGTAAACTGCAACATAGAATTATTTGCAGATCTTTTTTCAAAACGGGCAATCGTGGTTTAAAAGCCAGAAACAAGCTAAAACAGATAAGGAAAAAATTGACCGGGTTTGTGATGAGGATAGTAGAAAGTAATTGTTTTACAAAAAGCCCGGGGTTCATACTGGCATTCGTCAATGTTATCCGGCTGCTGTGAAAAGTATAACTGGCAAAATGGTTCTCTAAGTTCCAGAACACGATGGGAGAAGCGATCAGTAAAGTGAGTGCAGTGGACAAATAGATGCCGGGATATTTAAACCAGGACCGGTTAAAAAGTAATGCATATAATATCATTCCAAGCCACAGAAAAATGCCATGGACTTTACACATAATACATAATCCGGTAATGACGCCGAACAGGCCCCATCGCAAAATCAATTTTGAATTTCCGGCCGGTTGATGGGAAATGCCCAGGAGGGTCAAAAAACCTGCGAGCCAGAAAACCATCTGCGGACTGTCAGGCAGTATAAATGCACCAGATGCGATGCTGCTGTATATGGACGCAGTATAAAGTAAAGCGGCGAACCAACCTGTTCGTTCATCGCGTATTTTTATGCCTGCCTTAAAAATCAGCCAGGTGCAGATAGCGGAAGCAATGATCGCCCCCAGCCTTACAAAATATTCATTTTGCAAAAGGAGATTCAGCGTTGTCAGCCTGATTAACCAGGCGACTACGGGCGGATGATCAAAATAATTCCATTGAAGATGTCGGGCAAAAGTCCAATAATAAACCTCCGTATTACTGAGTTCCAAAGAGCACGCAATGACGGATCTGAATATAGTGGAAATGGCGATCAGAAGTAAAACCCGCTTTTGATAATTCAAATCGATAGACCTTTTTGGTATAAAATACGTAAAGCATCGCCATTCTCCTCATGAAAGGATGGTCTATTTTCAGTACTGGTTGGGTTGTGTAAGAGATATTGGTGTTATTGCATCGCTGTGCTGCTGCCAGTTGCTGTTGCCAGAACAATGGCGGTTACTTCAACGGTTACATTGAGACCCTGAGATGCACTTGGGTTTCTCAGAACCAGGAAACAGGATCCGTAGAGAAAATCCTTTACATGGATCACACCCGAAATATAGTTTTGTCTGGAGTCAGTCATGAGGAAACTGGCCGCAGGTCTTTTATTTACATATTTATTTACTTCGTTGGGATTTGTCATTAGGTAAACATCGCAGAGGCCGGATCCACCGGGCACGGCGATGGATGATACAGCATCTGAAGAGATTCCGAGTTCCGGAATCAGTAACTTATCCAGTTGCATGGTGAGGTCGCTGTTCAGGGACTGTTTCCTGTTATTGGTGGTTGTAATTGTATAATACCATTCCACTGTGTTGGCAGGCAATTCGATGGGTAATACCTGTCTTGAGCTGTTGCCAACGATGGCCCGGGAACCTCCTTTTAAGAAGAAGGAATGGCTGGTTACGACTGGTACAACTTTATAATTTGGTTTTGGTGTCTGGGCGAAGGAAAGAGCTGATTTGCAAAAAATCAGGATGAGTAATAGCGTTTTCATTGATAGGATTTTATACATAACGTAAAAGACGGTCAAGTATTACCGCGGAAATATCTATATTTTGGTTGTCTGATTCTCAGGGGTTCATAACTAGTTTATTTACAGGCTTTTAATTCCGGCCATTCATATTCCTGGTCTGACGCCCGGACTGCCGACCTGCCTGATGATCCTTTTATTTGTGATGGATGAACTTCGTTAAGACCACTCCGGTCAAAACGCACTGATCCGCAACGTAGACGAACATTACCTGGCAACTACTGGTATAACGGTCACCAGGGGACGAAAATTTGCAGAGCAATAAGTTCTCTCATATGTCACCGAATGGTGATGTTAACATGAATACACTGAAGCATAAGGGAAATTCAATTAGTTTTGGCCGACTAAAACCAACGTGTGAAAAGAGATCTCCGGCTTTGGCTGGCCTTTGCAGCGATTTACATTGTTTGGGGAACCACTTACCTGGCGATAAAAATCGGAATCGAATTCATACCACCTTATATCATGGCTTCGCTGCGGTATTTTATCGCAGGCGGACTATTGCTGGCGTTCAGCCTGGTCAGACGCGAATCCATATTCTCAACAAACATCCCGCAAAATATTATACTGGGTGCTTTTATAATGACCTTCGGGCAAGCCACGGCTTTTTGGTCAGAAAAATATATCTCGTCCGGACTGACGGCTGTGTTTAATTCACTATTGCCGATCTGTTATATTATTGCCGACAGAAGGAATTGGGCGAACTACAGAAAAAGTAAATTGACGATCCTCAGTATAAGCCTGGGCATTTTAGGTATCGTGATATTGTTTATCAGTCCGGCAGCGGCATCTGAATCACATACAGGTTTTATCACTGTGCTGGCTTCGGCTATTACCGTGGCTGCCTGTTTTTGCTGGGCCGCCGGTTCATTATATAACAAGTATCATGTCAAAACAGGGTCTCTGTATGTTAACATAGGATGGCAGTTGTTGGGAGGAATGATCTGCTGCCTGATCATTTCGTGTATTGCAGGAGAATGGCAAAATTTTGATTACCGGTCGGTACCGTGGCAGGGTTGGGCCGCTGTTTTCTATCTGGCCATTGCCGGATCTATTGTTGCGCTGGTCGCATTGTACTGGCTGCTGGCAAGGCGGCCTGCAGCAATTGTTGGAACTTACGCATACGTCAATCCGGTGATTGCAGTTCTGCTCGGTTACCTGATTGCTTCTGAAAAAATCAGTTTAATCCAAATATTCGGAATGATCGTAATTTTAATAGCCGCTTATATAGCAAATCAGGTAAAGTTTACAACAGGAAATGATTAGCGATGTCGAATAAGAAATTAACCGGTCTCATTATATTCCTCCTATTGCTATCCAGCCCTTCAAACGGCCAGGATAATAAAGTACATATTATAACAAAAACATTTTATAATAAATGGAATGTTACTTATTCATCCGAAGAATTGTTTGAATATCAGCGTGGGTCAGATGCCAAAAACGGGGGAGAGGACGGTGTCACTATTTTATATTTTCCGCAGACGATGATTGATGATGGCATTTACGGTACTGTAGGAATTATCCTGACGAAGGAAAAAAAACCTGAACATGTGCTGGCACTTTCTTTTCCGGTTGGCATCGGAAACAAAAGTTATGAAGATCTGGCAAATAATGATATGAGTGTCAGGGTCTCGCTGATGTCTGGTAAGGACTCAGTTTTTAATTCTGTGAGTTACGAGAGTATGGAGGACCAGGTAACTGTAGGTGGGCAAGAATTTAAAGGCAGGCTATATCGTTTTTTAATTGACAGCGAAGATTTTAATAAATTAAAAAATCGTGTGCCCAATAAGATGCATCTATACTACAAAAACAAAATCGATAAATCAAAGCCTAAGCAACGCTCTCCAGGCGGATATATTTCAAGTGAAAATACGATGATCAGCAAATTTTCATCTTTGGCGAATTCCCTGGCCAAGGTTAAAATACTTGAGATAAAATAACCGAACCGACGGTGTGAATCATCGGTGACAGGTTTTACCGGGAAATAAATACCTTAACAGCTTAATGAGGTAAGCCGGAATTTACACCGGCCCGCGGATATTATTTTTTCCATTCTTTGATGCACGCGTTTTCAGATAGTGATGCCATAGTATCATGGCGGCGACGGTGCGGTATGGTTTCCATATTTCAGCCATTTCCAGGATATCTTTCCCCGAAGAATCTTTTTGGAGACCTTTCACCGCGATGACGGCATTCCTGACCGCCAGATCCCCGACAGGAAATATATCCGTATGTCTCAGCACAAACATAAGATATACATCAATGGTCCAGTTACCAATCCCTTTTAGCGTTATTAATTTTTCACGAACCATTTCATCTGACAGTGTTTCCATTTCGTTCAGATCAATCTGACGGCCATTGATCGCTTTTGCCAGCGATTTCACATATATGATTTTCTGACGACTGAAATAACAATCCCTGAGTTCCCCGTCACTTAATTGTAACAACCGTTCGGGGGTTATTAACCTGATTTTTTCGCGAAGTTTTTCAAGTGCTGCGAGGGCTGATGCCAATGAAACCTGTTGTTCCAAAATAAAATGCACCAGGGTTTCAAAACTATTGGGCCTTGTCCACATCGGCGGATATCCATATTGCTCCAAGACAGCAGCCAGATCTTTGTCTTTCCGTGCGAGTTTATCGCAGACAGAATGAAAATTGGAAGATGAAAAGGTTTTAAATTCTTTGGCCACACGGTAAGATATTCAAAATATACATGCCCTTGCGTTGCTCGAAAACCAAGTGTTCTCAGGAAATGATATGTAATGTTTTAATATCCTTTACCCCTTTGAAATACTTTTCCAGCACCAGCTGAAAAACGGGATCGGCATCCGGTAAAGATGAGAATAAAGTCATGGAGGATCTCAGTTTGAGATCGTCCGGACTTCCAAATACCTGGTGTGCATCATTTGTTTTCAGATACAACAATTCGCGTGAAATATTTATCAGCCTGGGTCCCAAAACCGGATGTCTTAAAAAACCGGCTGCTTCCTGCAAATCTTTTATGGCATAAAAACGCGATGTTTCGCTAAAGCCAAGTCCTGCAATCTGCGGGAATATAAACCACATCCAATGGCTTTTTTTCCTGCCCTGCTGAATTTCCGAAAACGCCACCGCGTAAGAATTTTCCTGCGCTTCCGTAAAACGTTTCAAACTGTTATCCATTGATTAAATTTACCAAATATTAAAAATGCATGCCAGAAACGTATAATCATAAATCCGTTTTCACACTTCCTGAGGTAACCCGAAGCATTCAAAAAACCATCACCGAACGATACAAAACTCCGGTGTGGATCAAAGCTGAACTGAATAAGCTGAACTTTTACAAACAATCCGGTCATTGTTTTCCTGAGCTGGTAGAAAAGCAGGAGGGACGGGTACTTGCGCAAATGAGAGCGATCATCTGGAAGGATGATTTTATAGTCATCAACAGGGAGTTTCAGCGCGTGCTGCATGAACCGTTGAAAGATGGTATAAAAATTCTTTTTCTGGCTACGATTTCTTTTGATCCGACGCACGGTCTCGCCCTGCGTATTATGGACATTGACCCGTCGTTTACACTGGGCGATCTGGAAAGGGAAAAACAGGAGACGATACAAAGACTGAAAAATGAAAATTTATACGAAAAAAACAGGCAGCTCCGTCTCGCCATGCTGCCGCAGCGAATGGCTGTGATATCTGTGGAAACCAGCAAAGGCTATGCAGACTTTATAAAAATCATCCAGGCCAATACACAGGGTTATCAATTCTTTCACATGTTGTTTCCTTCACTTCTGCAGGGAGAAAAAGCGGTGGCATCGATGATGGCGCAGTTAAACCGTATTCGTAAGGTGAAAGACCATTTTGACCTGGTAGTGATCGTAAGAGGCGGTGGAGATGATGTCGGCCTGTCATGTTATAATGATTATCGTCTGGTCAGGGCCATAGCAGAATTCCCACTGCCGGTGCTTACCGGGATCGGTCATTCCACCAATGAAACAGTCTGTGAGATGATTTCCTATTCAAACGCGATCACACCGACTAAACTGGCTGAATGGCTACTGCAAAAATTCCATGATTTCCGTGAACCGGTCGAAGCCGCCAATAAAACCATTATTGACAAAGCACTACGCCTGATCAGCGAACAAAAAACGAGATTCAGGGCAGAAGTTAAAATGTTTCGTTCCGTTACAGTAAATATGCTTCAGCGCCGGAGGAACGACATGAAAATACAGACCCGGTCATTGATACAGCAATCCATCTTCCGTTTCAGAAATGAGAAAACATATCTCACCCAGTTTCAAAAGCGGATCCCAGGCGCATCAAATATATTATTGAAAAACAGGAACCTGGAACTCGGGCATCTGGGTCAGCAGATTAAAAATATGAGCCCTGAAAATGTGCTGAAGCGCGGTTACAGCATTACTTCGCGGAATGGTAAAGCCATAAAGAGTTTTGAAGATATACAACCGGGCGATATATTGAACACAACCATTTTCATTGGAAATATCGATAGTATTGTTCAGTCAACCCGGAAACCGGAAACCCATGAGTAAAGAACCAAAATACACAGAAGCCTTTGAAGAATTACAGGAAATCGTTTTGGAAATTGAACAGGGCGAGATATCAGTAGATGAGCTTTCCGAAAAAGTAAAAAGGGCCGCTGTCCTGATAAAAATCTGCAAAGCAAAACTTATTAGCACCGAAGAAGATGTGGCCAGGATCCTGAAGGAGCTGGAAAAATCGACCGAAGAGAATGAATGATGCTATCAGGATAGACTCGTTACGATACAGAAATCAGGAACGACCATAGCTCGCTAAATGGTTAAAAGGAGAACCCTTGATTTTTAACGAAATATGAAACTCATTTAAACCTCAACTTCGTAAGTTTACGATAAAAATCGAGTGTTCCCGCGCTGTCGGGTATGGCCAAACGAATCTATATTTGATATATCCAATCCGAAAGAAATAACCGATCCAGTCCGAAAGAAACCATCCAATCCGAACGAAAGACGTAAAAATCCTGTTTTTTGAATAACCGCTACCAAAATAGCGGTTTTTTCTTTTTACAACATTCGCTTTTAACTCTGCATCTCCTTGAATAACTGCGGCGTGTGTGCCACTTCGATGGTTTCGCCGCTGGATAACTGGATCCTGGTGACCGCCGTATTACCGAACTTCGCAATAACTATATGTGACTTGTTGATCAGGACAGGTATGCCCTGCATTTCGACTTTTATAAACTGGTTTGCCATCAGAAAGATTATTTTACTCCGAAAGTTCGTGTAAAAAAAGGCAGCGACACAATAAGACAAATAGGCACCCTCCATGAACGGTAAAGATAAATTAGTTTTTATATGCTAAATAAATTAGTAAATTCGATTTTAAACCGCATTGTTTTCAACCCGATTACACGATTGTATGATTGAATATTTCACGATTGCCGTTTTCTCTTTAGGTACAGGAATCATCATGGGGTGGGTGATCGCCAGAATAAAATTCAAATCCCGGTTAGAAATTCTGACCGGAAAAAACAAAGAATCCGCCGAAACCATCGCGACCTTGCAGATCCAGGTTGAAAGCCTCAGATCCGGCATGCAAACGGAGTCCACTTTAAAAACGCGGGCTGAATCCGATTTGAAAAATTCTATGGAAAGAATTTCTGAATTGCAAAACGATCTGAGGGAACTCACTCAATTACGGGACCTGTATTCAACTGTTAAAACAAGACATGAAAAACTGATGTTTGATTCCATTGAACTCACCAACGAACGGAGCAGGCTGAAATCACAGATTGAAGATTACCGGATAAAAGAAATGGAACTTACAAGTAAGAATTCCGCACTGACAGCCAAATATGATGAAGCGATAAAAGCCGTTGAAGAACAAAAGAAATTTGTGGTTAACAGCCAGAAAGCATTGAAGGATTCATTTGATGCACTTTCTGCCGCTGCACTGGACAAAAACAACCAGTCCTTTCTTGATCTTGCCAAAACGGCGCTGGACACTCATGTGACGGAAGCCAGGGGGGATCTCGAAAAACGTCAGCAGGCGATTGATAACCTGGTAAAACCACTTGGCGAATCGCTCAGTAAAATGGATGAAAAAATAAATGTGCTGGAAAATAAAAGGGAAGGAGCCTACGGTCATATCAGCACGATGCTTGATCAGATGAAATTAACCACTTCGGCACTTGATAAGGAAACCAGGAATCTCGTGACAGCGCTCAAAACGAGCCATACACGGGGCCGTTATGGTGAGATCGCATTGAGAAGACTGGTTGAATTCGCAGGCATGACCGATCAGTGTGATTTCGTGGAACAGGAAAGCGCTGAGACGGAAACGGGCAGGATGAGACCTGATATGATTATTAAATTGCCGGCAAACAGGCAGGTAGTGGTCGATAGTAAGGTGCCGCTGAGTGCTTACCTGAAAATATTTGAGACAGATGATCTGGAGCAACAGAAAATCCTGATGGGTCAGCATGTGGCGGCGATCAAAGTCCATTTAAAACAATTGAGCGGCAAAGCATACTGGGATCAGTTCAGTGAAGCACCGGATTTCGTTGTGATGTTCATGCAAATTGAATCTTCATTTGGTGCCGCGTTACAGGCCTGGCCCGAACTGATCGAAGAAGCACTGGATAACCGGATTATCGTGGCTACCCCAACTACATTGATCACCATATTAAAAAGTATCGGATACAGCTGGAACCAGCTGAGGACGATGGAAAACATCGAAGAGATCAGGGATGCCGCCGTGGAATTGTATGAACGCAGCAATACATTGATGGGTCATATGGTGAACATCGGCAATGGACTTCATTCGACAGTCACGAATTATAATAAAGCAGTGGGAAGCCTCGAAGGCAACTTCCTGCCGCAGGGTCGCAAGATCCAGAGTCTGAGCAAAGCCTACATAAAGAACCAGCCAAAAGAAATCAATCCGGTGGAAGTAACCGTGCGCGAACTCATTGCTTTGCCTCCGGTAGAATGACGATGGCTATCGGACTATTCATGTCAACTTTGCAGAAAAGAAATAAAATCAGGATAGTTTTTTCCATATTTCTGTTGCAGTATTTCTGCATTGCATATGCTCAGAGAGTTTTCAGACCCTTTCCCCAGCATGCCGGTTATTTCGCAGGCGTTATAACACCCAATCATATTTCTTCCCAAGAAAAGGATGACAGTGTCAGGTCTTTTTACTTCCAATGGAAAAACCGATATATCCGGAAAAGTCATTGTTCAAATTCATATTACGTCTGGTCTGAAAATTCCGGAAGAAATCATGAATGTGTTTCCGAAGGCCAGGGATATGGCATGATCATCGTTGCCCTGATGGCGGGCGCCGATCCTTTAGCTAAGTCAACCTTTGACGGATTATTAAAATATTATCTGGAACATCCCAGTAAAAGAAGCAGGGTCCTGATGTCATGGGCTCAACGGATCGTGTGCGGGCATGATGAAGAAAGTTCTGCCAGCGATGGTGATATTGACATCGCTTATTCTTTGTTATTGGCGGACGCGCAGTGGTCCAGCCAGGGAAATATAAATTATTTGCTGAAAGCAAAAAGTATCATCGGTGCCGTGATGGAACAGGAAATCAATAGAAAGACATATTCCGTTTTGGAAAGTAATTCAATAGAATCAGACAGCAGGGATTATTTTGACATGCGTTCTTCAGATTTTATGCCTTCCGAACTTCGATCATTCTATAAAGCGACCAATGAAAAAGACTGGCTCAAAACCATCGACAGTTGTTATAAAATATTCAGCTACATACAACAGAATTATAGTCCGGATGCGGGACTGGTTCCCGATTTTATTCAGTCTATAAACAAGAGTCCGGAGCCTGCTAAAAAACACTATCTGGAAAGTAAATATGATGGTGTTTATAATTATAACGCCAGCCGGGTGCCCTGGCGGATCGCTACGGATTTTATAGTTGCGGGAGACAAACGTTCGAAATCATTTGTGGAGCCTATCAATCAATGGATACGTGAAACAACGAAAGGCAATCCGGATAATATTTCTGCCGGATATACATTGGACGGCGATGATTTGAAAAGCCGGAATTTTGAAGCGTTAAGTTTCATTTCCTCTTTTGCGATATCTGCCATGACGGATGCAAAAAATCAGGAATGGCTGAATAAATTGTGGGACTATATTATTCATTTCAAGCTTAAAGATTTTGACTACTTCGATAACAGCATAAAAATGCTACACCTGATTATTTTATCACATAATTACTGGGCGCCCTAGTCATCTGGTGTCGATCTGAACTGTATAAATTATGCCACGGCAAAATTTCTACATGTCCGATTTTTTACATAGCCAGTCAGGCTACCTGCCTAATAATCAAAAGGAACAGTGAAAAAAACCCTCTGTAGACAACAGCGGCATGGTTTGGGATATATCCAATTATAAATAAAAGTCATGGCAGAACTACATGTACAACGCAAAAGAAACAGCCATTTGTGGTTATGGCTGATCATTATAGTCATAGTATTATTTCTGGCCGGATTATTTATTTACAGCCGCTTTGACCATCAGGCCGAGGTCATAAAAGCAAAACCGACCAGTCGTATAAAGACAGATTTTTCAATTACTAAATCAATCAACGATGTCTAACAATAAAGCAATCTATAATAACCATCTCATCGCCTTACATGAAAGTGGTTTCGAAATATCCGATGGCGAGACGGATATCACGAATTGGTCGGTTGTTGCCAGCGAAAACCAATTGGTAGGACGCGTATCGGAGTTAATTTTTGATGAGTCAACACATCGCGTGGTATACCTGGTGGTGGATATCAATGGTAAGCCATTGAATCTTATTTCCAGAAGCGTGATTGTTCCGATTGGTCTTGCCGAAATTGACCGCAAGGAGAATCTTGTAATCATTCCGGTACTCACCGTGGGACATCTGGCTTCTCTCCCGACTTATGAACAGGGGAAAATCACCATCGACACCGAAAATGCCATTCGATCGGTTTTCGCACGTACGCACGGCGTTGTTTATGTCGGTCATGAACTGGCATATCGTCCGAATGCACCCGAAGAAGAGTATCTGGATGATGAGAAACCGTATCATAGCCGGCGTGTAATTAACGACCATACTTCACTCAAAGAAGAGATCCGGGAGAATATCATAAGGGTAAAAGAGACGGTGAAGAAGATGGAGCGGGACCTGGAGAAACTGGACTAAGGAAAGTTAATAGTATGAGAGTATGGGAGTATGGGAGTATGGGAGTATGGGAGTATTATTCCTTCTCGTAAAATTTAATGTTGTTCTCCCGGAGAAATTTTTTGATGATATCCACGTGTATACAATGGCCGACGTGTAAGAATGGCTGATTGTTTATTTTGATTTTTGCGCCGTTTAAATTGTACTCAAAATTTTTCATGTCGAAACCCAGGTGCAGATGATTTGTACTGGATTGCATTCCGCAAACTGTGCCTTCGACATCAAACAGGGGACCGCCGCTCTGACCTCTTAAACCGGGAGTGCTTAATTCGATGCCTGAAATTTCTTTGTCTCCCTGAATATGCCTTGTCAGCATTCCTTCCAGCGGAAACCTGGGTGAATCAGAAATACCGGTTTGAGTCCATTCGATATCATCTTTGTCAGGGTTGTATTGGAAATTTGAAAACTCCGGAAAAGGGAAACCCAAGCGGCATAAAAACTTACCTTGTTTTAATACGGAAGAATCTTTCAGGAATTTAGCATGAGACTGGTATAATGAATTTTTGAAATCCTGGATGATTAAAATGGACAAATCATATTTTGGGTGATTGATCCATCTGTAGCTCAATTGTGGTTCACTGGTCACGGCCATGAACCGATCCTGTAACTGAACCAGCACATCCTGTTTATAATGATAGGCTTCATCCAGTGCTTTTATTCTCTGATTATATTTATTATTTCTACCGATCAGTGCTTTTTCAGTTTTGTACTTCCGATAATGTTCATTTATGGCATTTCGATTTGCGATCAGGTCAATCACATGTTTACAGGTAACTGCACACCCGTCTTCGTTCACGAAAAATAAGGTGGCCGCGCCGGGATTGACGGTCGTCTGATTAAAATTTCTTGAAATGGTATGAATGGGTCTTGTAAATTTTGAAACTTCTTCAATGGCTTGCACAAACATCTTTCGCGGTTTAGAAATGAATAATTCGCTATAGTGAGAGTTATAGAAGCTCTGCAACTTTCAGCCGCCAATATAAGGAATATGGAAAGAAGGATACATTTCCGTTTGGATTAGAGAGCGACAGGCTTATATGTGTGGGGCCACATCATGAATGGGTCAGGCTTTTTTGCGAACCAGATTTCGCCCGGCATTCGGGTTTTCCAGGAAACTTAATTTTTTCATTGCCAGACTATCACCATAGTTGGAAGCCTGGAAAAATGCTTTTCGTGCAAACCTTATTTCCTTTCTTGCCAGACGGCAAAGTCCGATCATATAATAACTGGTTCCGGGATTATAGTTCTGCAGAATACAATAAGAAAAATCATTACAAGCGGATTTGAATTTTCCTGATTTATAATTAGCCATCGCGCGGTCATACAATATTTCCCGGGAGGGAATATCGATTTCCGCGTTTTCAGATTCGAAATTATCCTTACACAAATCAATCAGTGTCTGGATGCTATTTGTATCCGATGCATGAAATCCACCCTTCGAATCCAGGGCTCTGTCATAATACAGAATGGCCTCAGCATATTTTAGCTGTTTGTATTTACTGACACCGGAATAGTAGTTTGCTGCCGTGTTATCCGGAAATATTTTTAGTAATGCGCTGTAAGCTTTTAGTGCCGAATCTTCCTGATCCAGGTATTCGTAACAAAGACCCATTTGTACGTAGGAATCTTTCAGGTATTGATTTGCCTGTATCGCCTTGTTGTATTTGATGATGGCCTCTTTGTATTGACCGTCCGAACTCAGATCCTGACCTTCCGAAAAATAATCTTCTGCATTTTTACAACCTGATACTATGCCCAAAGCAAGCAGTAAAGCAAAGATCTGATTATGCATAGTGAACTGAAGTATTACTGGCACAAGTAAGCAAATTGCATGCCTGCATCTTCTTTTACGCTGTGGGTAAGTGTTTTAAGTCATAAAATCGTAAACAATTCACATATTATAGTTATGTATTATAAATAATACGTTAAAGATTCGGGTTTCATGCATCCTGCCCGTTATAACAGTCTGCAATAACATCAGGATAAAGCGCATCACAACCCAGGTTTTGCAGAGCCGTCAGGATACTAACGGTAATCAATAGGCTAATTAAGAGGAGTCCTTTATCAAACCGGTATCTGTGTGACTATCCGTTTTTATACGGGACTTTTCGAAATAAGGAACGAATACACACCAAATGGGAGAATAAAACCAAAGGGACGATCACTGATGGAAGCCAGATATATGGAAAATGAACTATAGCTATATTGGGTTGATCAAAAGCCAGTTTTTGAAATGGCGACTGAGCCGATAATACAGCCCTTGCAACGATGTTTAGTAAAAGGCCAAGACTGATAAAATTCCAGCATAACAATACGACCCTTCCGAATGATTTCCTGATATAGCCATAGTAATAAATGAAGGGTGCAGTAATTCCTGATATGATATCATAATTTCCGCCGGCAAACGTCATGATTTCCGGCACCTGATGATCCATGTATAAGAGGTATAAAACAACTTCAACAGGTATCCTGACAATATGGAACCGGGTTAAATTTTGGGGCATTAGCTGATCGATGAGACGCCGACCGGCGGTGGTTATAAATAATATGACAATCATCAGAACCGGTGGGAAGAGGAGCAGCAGGATTGGTGGCGGAAAATTGTGCGTATTCAGATAGAATCCTGTCAAAGCCAATACGCCCTGTAACAGCGTCCAGATAAAAATAATCCGGAAGCCGGATGATGATTTACCCAGTGCCTTATGAAACACCGCAATACTGAGTGCCGTTGTGAGAATAAAAATAATCGAGGTAAACAAACTGAGATTTTCCATAACCCCTTATTTAGCGGTAGCCGGCTATTTTTTTGACATCTGATTCCGTTGCCGGAAAGATGCTCACTGCAGCTCCGCCACCTTTGGCCAGATCTATTTTTAGTTTTGTATTACTGTCAACGATAAACTGTTCGATCTTATAGGCTTCGGGATTTTCTTTCCAGTCTGCATTCGAAGCATCGCGGTAGATGGTAGCCAGGTATTTATTTCCCTTGTCAAGAAACGACAAAGGCAGATCTGCCGTCCGGTTATTCTCATCCGTAATAGCGCCAAGAAACCATTTGGGCGATCCTTTTTCTTTCCTTGCGATATAAATGTAATCACCGGGCTCCGCCGCAATTATACGTGTATCTTCCCAATCGGTCGTTACATCTTTTATAAATTGAAAGGCATCTTTGTGAACTTCGTAATTTTCAGGAAGGTCAGCCACCATTTGCAACGGGCTGTACATTGTTACATATAATGCCAGCTGTTTGCAAAGGGTTGAATGCATCTGACGTGCGGGTACGCTGGCATTATATCCTTTCATTTTGAAAATCCCCGGGGTATAGTCCATCGGTCCGCCCATCAGACGGGTGAAGGGAAGTATGGTTTCATGTTCCGGAGGACTGCCTGTGCTGAATGCATTGTATTCATTACCCCTGGCCGCTTCTGAAGCCATCCAGTTCGGCCATGTCCGTTGAAGTCCTGTGGGGCGCACCGGTTCATGCGAGTCCAGCATGACCTGATGCTCAGCCGCCTTTTGTGCAACGCGCAGGTAATGGTCAATCATCCACTGCCCGTCGTGATGTTCGCCGCGTGGGATGATTCTTCCTACATAGCCTGTTTTTACCGCAGTATAGCCATATTGATTCATAAACCGGAATGCCGCATCCATCTGACGTTCATAATCTGTGGCCGAGCCCGAAGTTTCATTATGCATTATCAGTCGAACATTTTTAGAGGCCGCATAACGGGTAAGTTCAGCGACGTCAAAATCAGGATAAGGTTTGGTGAAATTAAAGACCAGTTCTTTCCAGTTTCCGAACCAGTCTTCCCAGCCCGTATTCCATCCTTCAACCAGCACGCCCTGGATATTATTGGCGGCTGCAAAATCAATATAACGTTTAACATTGGCTGTGTTTGCTCCATGTTTCCCGTTTGGGATGGGATTTCCGGCCGGATCAGTACTGTCAGGAAAATCAGAATAATTCCAGGTGCTCCTGCCTGTTTGCATTTCCCACCATACACCCGCAAATTTCATAGGCTTGATCCAGGAAGTATTTGATAATGCCGAAGGCTCATTGAGGTTCAGGATCATTTTCGAAGAAAGTATGTCTGCTGCCTCATTGCTTACTATGATCGTTCTCCACGGCGTCTTAAAGGGTGCGTGCAGGTATGCCTTATTTCCATAAGCATCAGGTACCAGGCTGGCAGTCAGTGAATAATTTTTTGTGTTTACATGCAATTGCATGGCGGCATAATTGACCAGGGCGGCTTCATGAATATTCAGGTACAATCCATCAACTGTTTTCATCATCAGCGGGGTTTGGACCGCATAGGGGTCCGGGGCGACCCGAACGGCAATATCCGTAGCTGATTCTACCATTTTTCGGTTGTCGATTTCGCTGATCAGGGAGGTTGTATACAGGTATTCATTGCTGTCGAAATCGCCAGGAATCCAGAATGTCTTATGGTTTCCGGTCAGGTTAAACTGCGTTGTTTCATCGGTAACTATAAAGTATTTCAACGCGGCCTGTAGCGGGAATTCATAACGGAAACCCACGCCGTCTTCAAAAACCCTGAAGATCAGATTAAGGCGAACTCCCGGCGCGTGGTCGGACTGCAGATGAATTGTCAGTTCTTCATAGTGATTTCGTACATCTTTAGTTTCGCCCCATACGGTTTGCCATGTCTGGTCAAAGGATTTTTTTTCAGCCCCCGTCAACCGGAATCCTGTATAAAACAGGCTGTCCACATTGAGCTTGAATCCAAGACCGGAGGGCAAGATAACGGGCTTGTTGTCATAATAAACTTCGTAAGACGGCACACCCTCCTTATTCAGTGTAAACTGCATTTTTATCTTACCGAGGCTAATGGTTTCATTGTGCTGGGCCAAACTGGTTGTAAACACGCAAATCATAAGAATGGACAAAAGAACCGGATTCAATTTCATATAGAGCAGATAGTTTTAAAAATTTAAGATACAGCTTTTAACATAAAAAGGTGGGCGGGAAGGTGCTCTATTCCGGGAAGGAATTTACCGCTGATCCAGTGCATCGTTTTACAGTACGCCCCTTGAATACGAAAACTTTCTTATACAGAGGCATTTTTAATGTTTCAGCTATCCAAAATACTTAGTTTACTGGTGGCTGTTATAGATTATTTAAATTTTATTTTTTACACAATGCCGTTGATACAGAACTGCTTTGAATAATCTACTTCTCCAGTATATATTAGTGGTATCAGATTATCCAAATCAAAAAACGATTATTTATGAAAACAAAAATTGCAGGTATCGGTTTCCTCTTCTTATTGTTTACCCAATTAAATGTAAGAGCTGATAAAGGACCATTCACCGTTAATGAAAAACTCATTCAGGCTTTCCAGGCAGCATTTCCACTGGCTGAAAAAGTGGACTGGATCGAAAGCGGCGACCATTACTTCGTCCATTTTAAGGACCATGAGATCATCTCAGAAATAGAATATGACCATGAAGGAAACTTTCTTGCTTCCGAAAGATATTATAAATCAGCTGACTTGCTGCCCATTCACCTGGCCTGGGCGCTCCATAAAAAATTCCCTAATAAGACAGTGTATGGCATTACAGAAACCAGCACAGAAGGGGAAACACTGTACTATATAAAAATGGAAGACAACAAGGAATGGATAACCGTTAAGGGCTCTTCCGATGGCATTACACAGGTAATCGAAAGGTTTAATAAAGCTTAAGCTAAAAGCGTAATGCGTAAAGCAATGCTCAACGTGAACACCTGACACAATATTTAACGCCTTTATGGGGAAATGAAACTGCTATCCGTTCGCTTCGGGAATAACCAAATGAACAGCCTCCGGGCTGTTTATTTATTTCATATAACCTAAATCATATACTGCCCTTCAAAAGCGTCTTTCTGGATAACCCTGTTCAGTTTTTTACACAATACACTGAAGTCATCCGGTTTGGTCATAAACCAGCTGGCACCCAGCTGCCTTGTCCGGTTAATATCATTCATATTTTTAGACGTTGTGAAGATAATGACGGGTATATCCCGGAGTTCGCTTTTCTTCTTGAGATAAACCAGACAATCAAACCCATTCATGACAGGCATATTCAGATCCATGAAAATTAAATCCGGGGGTGCTACTTCCAGCTGTTTAATTGCTTCGAGACAGCTGGAGGCCAACTCGCATTGGAGGTCGGGCCGTACGGTATGTACGGCATCACGGAAGAAAAGCCGGTCATCAGGATCATCGTCAATTAACATGATTCTCTTCGTCAGGTTCATAGTATCCTTGCTTCGGTTGTTGTTTAAACACGTTCAGGTTTCCAATAAAACGGGAAAATACATAGAAAAAACTGCATCATATCCCTGTCTGCGGTGTAATCGATGAAAACGTTAAAAAAATCCGGATCTCCTGCCTATGGTCAAACCCGGTTCCGTTGTTCCTCCAAATAATCAGGAACTTTAAAAATGAATATCTTTCCTGATAAAACCAGCTTTCATGATCCGTATTGGTTTAATCAGGGAGACAAAAATTCCTGCAGATAACCGGGTAGCCTTAATTCCTTCCCAATGTAAATGGTTGCAAAAAAACTTTGATACGCTCAAAATTTTTGTCCAGCCATCCGATGCCCGCTGTTATGGAAATAAAGAATATGAAATGGCGGGGGTGGAAATTAAAGAGGACCTGAGTGATTGCGATTATCTGTTTGGCATAAAGGAAGTGGCTGCTGATCAGCTCATACCCGGTAAGAAATATTTATTCTTTTCGCATACACGCAAGATGCAGCCATATAACCGGGCCCTATTCCGCGCAATACTGGATAAAAAAATCACGCTGATCGATTACGAATGTATGGAACATGAGGACGGTCAGCGCATATTGGGTTTTGGTTTTTTTGCCGGTATTGTAGGCGCGCATAACGGAATCATGGCCTATGGTAAACGCAGCGGGCAATATATATTGCCCCGGGTGTATAAGCAACCCAGCTTCCGTCAGCTTATTCACGGTTATTTTGGAATCAAACTTCCCAATATAAAAGTGGTGATAACAGGTTCAGGCCGGGTGGCTCACGGTCTGCTGGAAGTGATGAATCTACTGGGGATTATTGAAGTGGAGCCGGATGAATATTTGTCAAGAAATTTCACCTATCCGGTGTTTACACAACTGAAGGGGCCCCTGTTATATCGTCATAAAACCAACGGAACCTATAACCGCGATGACTTTCATGATCATCCGATGAATTATGAATGCCTATTTAAATCCTACACAGAACATTCTGATATATTGATGAATGGGATATTCTGGGATTCACGCATGCCGCGTTTATTTGAGTGGGAGGATCTTTTGTCGCCCCGTTTCCGAATTCAAACCATCGCGGATATTACGGATGATAAGGAGGGATCAGTGCCCTGCAACCTGGGAGACGGAACGATGGAGGAACCTTTATATGGGGTCAATAAAAATTCCCGGAGAAAGACACCACCCTATACAGAAGGCTCGATTGATATAATGGCTGTCGGAAATCTTCCCAATGAACTTCCGCGCGACGCCTCCCGTTATTTTGGGGAACAACTGATCAAATATGTTCTGGAAGATCTTTTTAAGGGCGGCTCAAGTGTAATCGCCAAAGCGACGATGGTCAGGGAGGGTGTTATTACGGATCACTATAAATATATGATAGAATACGCGTAAAGCTTAAAGCGCAAGGCGTAAAGCTATTTGAAGATTTGCAAATTTTTTGTCCATTAATATTCATTGCCAACCGGCAACCTCTCAATCATAATAATCAACCATAAGCTCAGTAAACTCCCCGGTGTATTTCCCATTTTCATTTTTAATGATCAGTTCTTTTAAATTCATTCCTTCCGGATTTTGAAAGCCAAATAAACATATGCTGCGAAATGGCTGATGCGCAGGTGTTTGGCGGACAATTAGTTTTCTACAAAGAAAGAAACCATTTTCTGCTGCCAGCTTTTCAAAATAATCGGAACGATGCTGTGGTAAGAGAATACTGAAGTTTCCTGCTATATTCAGACGTTTCCTGAGAACAACAATCAATTCATCGAGTGTCAGGGTTTCATTGTGTTTTGCTTTGTTTTTCTTTTCGAGGGGAGAGCGAAGGTCAGATTCGAAAAAAGGAGGATTACAAATAATGAAATCGTAGTCTGCCGTCAATGGATAATGTAAAACATTTCCTTGCAGTAATCGGATGCGGGCAGACCAGGGGCTGGCCAGAATATTTTCCTGTGCCTGAGCAGCTGAATCCGGGTCGAGTTCTATGGAATCTATGTGACTTTCGGATTTTTGTGCCAGCATGAGTGAAAGCAGCCCCGTGCCGGATCCGACATCCAGTATTCTGTTTGCGCCATTCAAATGATTTGCAGTCCAGGCGCCAAGGATGCAGGAATCGGTACAAACCTTCATGGCAGATTTATCCTGATGTATGGTAAACTGTTTAAATCGGAAAAAGGAATTAGGCATATCCATTTTTTACCAATCCGCGCGTGCACTAACGGTAACGGACAAAGGGGAAAACGATTGATCCAGGAATTTATAATATCCGGTCACTGCAATCATTGCAGCGTTGTCAGTGCAATATTCCATTTTAGGAATAAACGTCTTCCAACCCAGCGAGCTGCCTGTTTCTTCAAATGCTTTTCTTAGTCCTTTATTCGCCGCAACGCCGCCTGCCAGACATATATTTTTTATGCCGGTTAGTGCCGATGCTTTTTTCAATTTGTTTAACAGAATCGAGACGATTCTCCCCTGAATGGATGCACAGATATCGGCCAGGTTTTTTTCTACGAATTCAGGGTTTTTTTCAGTTTCATTCTGAATGAAATATAGTATCGAAGTTTTCAGTCCGCTGAAACTGAAGTTCAATCCCGGAATCCGTGGTTCCGGAAAATGAAAGCGGCTGGCATTTCCACTTGAAGCAAAACGGTCGATCAGCGGACCGCCCGGATAGGGGAGTCCCAGTAATTTTGCGGATTTGTCAAAAGCTTCTCCGGCGGCGTCATCCAGAGTTTCACCGATGACTTCCATATGGGAGGGGGACCTGCAAACCACAATCTGTGTGTGGCCTCCGCTGACTGTCAGACACAAAAAAGGAAAACCCGGAACGGATTTCACGCTGTCCGTTTCGCTGATCAGGTTAGCCAGTACATGAGCCTGCATATGATGTACCGCGATCAGAGGAATGCCCATAGAAAAAGCCAGTGATTTTGCGAACTGGGCGCCTACCAGCAGGGAACCAATGAGTCCTGGTGACCGGGTAAAGGCGATGGCCTGTATATCTGATAAAGACAGCCCGGCTTTAATCAGGGCCTGATCTACTACGGGCAAAATATTCTGCATATGAGCCCGGCTGGCCAGTTCCGGAACCACGCCGCCATAACGGGCATGGATATCCTGTGATGCAATGATATTTGAAAATATTTTTCCGTCAATGCATACGGAGGCTGCCGTTTCATCGCAGGAAGATTCTATACCCAGAATAGTTATAGCCAAAATTATACATTGAGGTTGCAAATATACCAGAGAACGACGGAATTAGTTGGTAGAACGGATAGCCACCACCGGATCAAGCCGGGATGCAATGACGGCAGGAATAATGCCGGCCAGGATACCTACAAAAAGACATATTCCAACAGCAAGTCCGATAATATCCAACGGGATAAATACTTTAAAACTAAACAGGCTTGAGAGGATCGCTGCGAGAATAAAAACGGCCACCATACCGATCATTCCGCCAATGATACAGAGGAAGGAGGATTCAAGGAGAAATTCAGACACGATGGTGCTTTTCTTGGCTCCAAGAGCTTTTTTCAAACCTATCTGCGCGGTTCGTTCACGCACCGTAACAAACATAATATTTGCGACGCCAAACATGCCCACAATCAACGATAGTGCAGCAATGGCCCATCCTCCGATATTGATATTCGAAAATATACTGTCCATAAATTTGCTGAAGGATTCAATATCATTCAGGGAATAATTATCCTCCTGGTTGGGAGCCAGTTTATGAATGGTGCGCATGGCTCCGGTCAATTCATCCTTTAGTGCCGGGATACTTACGTGTTCCTTTCCTTCCACAATAATTTTTGGCTGTGCATCTTCGTCACGTATCATTTGTCTCATGAATTTATAGGGTATGATGATACAATCGTCATATCCGAACATATCCATCATATTCTGTCCCTGTTTTTCCAAAACACCAATGACGTTCGCCGGTTTGTCATCCTGCAGGCGGACTGTTTTTCCGACTGCCAGTTCGGCTTTCCCGAACATTTTTTCGGCGATGTTATAACCTATAACAATCGAATTGGTTCCGTTATCAAAATCCGTTTGCTGCAGATACCGGCCTTCCGAAACATTTAAATGTTCGGTTTTGGAAAAATCTTCTGTCACCCCATAATAATTCAGACCATTCAACATGTCACTTCCGTATTCAACTTTGGATTGAAGCTGGGTCATATATGAGGCATTTTGTATAATAGGCACGCGATCTTTGAGTTGTTTCAGTTCTTCAAATTTGGGCGTGGGTCTTTTATAATAGCGCCACCAGGGATAGTTATTGTCGTTTCGGTATTCCCATTTATCAATGAACACAGTGTTTGTTCCCAGTTTTTTAATATCGTCCTGAACTGCTGTTTTCATACTGCTGATAGTTGCGAGAACGCTGATAATACAAAAAATGCCGAAAGTAATTCCAAGCAACGATAAAAATGTCCGGAGTTTATTGGAACGGAATTCCTGAAGCGCCATTTTCAGGCTTGTGATAATGATGTTGAAATATCGTTCCAGAAGATTAGTTTAGATTCCCAATATCGTTATAAATCGGCGTAATTATACGCCGTTCATCCGAATCCGAAGCGGATTAACTTTTTAAAAAGTTTTTACGTGCCACTGCCGGCTGAACAACTTACCCGGAGACAATTTTTCGATCCCTTCCTTTTGTTCCAGTTGCTGGTTACTGTTCACACTGTCAGCAATACCGCACCATGGTTCTATGCAAACGAAATCTGCGTCTTTGGCCGACCAGATACCCAGAAAGGGAAACTCTCCCATTTGAAACCCGAGTCCGTGCGGCGTTTTCGCAGAAAGCAGAGAGATTTCGGAGGAAGCTGGGTATTTAAAAACCAGTGCATCCTGGTAAAATAATGATTTGTCCAGATTTAACCGGTTGGTATCTTCCAATAAAGGAAGGGGTTGTGGAAGTATCAGGCCATCTTTTGAAATGGGCCAGCGCGAAAGGTTTTCTGTTTCATCAAATTTCAAATAATAATCAGAAAAACCGGTATCAGACGTTAATGGAACGCGGAATGCCGGGTGACCCCCTACGGAAAATAACAGAAGGGATTTCCCGGTATTTGAAACGATGTATTCGGTGCTGAGTTCATCTCCTGAAACTTGATATCGGATCCTGAATTCAAAATCAAAAGGGTAGTTTTTTTTTGTTTCCGTATTGCTCTTCAGCAGGAAGGTGATTTCTTTCTGGCTTTGCTTTTCAGTTTCAAAATCCATATCTCTGGCAAACCCGTGACGCGGGAGCTGATAAGATTTGCCCATATATGAATAGATATTATTTTTCAGACTTCCGACGATTGGAAATAAAACCGGGGAGTGTTTTGGCCAGAAAGCCGGATTCCCATTCCATAAATACTCAATATCAAATATTTTATTTACGACGCTTTGAAGTTCTGCCCCTCTTTCTGCAACCTGAACTTTTAATACTTCGTTTTCCAGAATGAACATGGGATGTATGATTCGATTTTAAAAAAAATATATTACAAAGTTAATGTCTGCCTGCACCCGGGGAAAAGAATTATCTTGCGGCCTGATGAAAAACTTATACTATATTTTATTCGTCATCGTGGTTTCGGCAATTGTTTCCTGTAGTAGTCCTGAAGCACCAGAATATCTTGGTTTTCGCGATTTTTCCATTCAGCATGTGAGTATGGATTCGGCTTTGCTGAATACGCAGCTTGCATTTTACAACCCCAATACATTTAGCATGGAACTGAAGCGGGGAGACGTGAGTGTTTTTCTGGATGACCAGCTGGCCAATCATTATCTGATGGACACGACAATCAGCATTCCCAGAAAAGATACATTCTACGTTCCGATGAATCTGCGAATCAGCCCAAAATTACTACTCAACAGCGCGCTCAGAATGCTCATGAACGGAAATAAGATCAAGGTAAAATTAATAGGCAGTGTTCGTGTAAAACGGAGTGGTGTAAGTTTTAACGTTCCTATTAATTATGAAGTGATGCAGGAAATCCGATAAAGCGTAAAGCGCAAAGCGTAAGGCGTAAAGCGCAAAGCGTAAGGCGTAAGGCGTAAAGCGTAAAGCTTTACTGTTCTGAAATGATTGTAGACTGGGAATACCTGGTTTGAAAAATAAAACTAAACTTTGTTTTTAAGCTTTACGCCTTACGCCTTACGCTTTAAGCGTTAAAAGTATGGCAGCTATTTTTTCTTCAGTGTCAGCTTTTTTCTTTCGTTCCAGATTTATGACCTCTGATTTCGCATTCTGAACAAATCGTTCATTCGAAAGTTTCTTATTCAGCGATTCCAGAAACCCCCGGTAGTAGGCGAGTTCTTTTTCGAGTTCTTCCTTTCTCTTCAAATCATCGTGTTTCTTCGGGCTTTCAAATCCGATCTGGTAGGAGTGAAAGGGAATTACCTGAGTACCCGTTGGATTATTGGTATACGGGTCTTTTTTAAATTCAATTTTTGTACAATTCAATTGTTTGCGAATGACAGCATAAAGACTTTCTCCTTCTCCGAAAATTTCCTTCGGAATAAACAGGCATGCGATTGTATCAGTGTTTTTTAATTGTTGTTGCTGGCGGAATTCACGGCCTACGGTCAGGAACGATCGCAATTTTTCTCCGGTTTCCAAAACCGACTGATCGTACATATTTTCAGACGCCATTTGTTTTACACACAGATCATCACCGGTTTTACGCTCACGAAGCAGGTGATAAATTTCTTCGGTGACGAAAGGCATAAACGGATGCAACCATAACAACAGATCCTCAAAAAACGAAATCGTTTTATCGTATATCTCAGGATTCATTGGTTGTCCGAAACCGGGTTTTACCCATTCCAGGTACCAACTGCAGAAATCGTCCCAGAATAACGAATAAATGGATTTCAGCGCTTCACTGATTTTGAATTCTCCGAACAAACGGTTGACATCTGCCTGGGCCTTGGAAAACCGGTTGTCGAACCATTCCATGGCAAAAATGCCCGGATCTTTTTCAGATATTTTATTTCCGGATTGATCCAACCGACTTTTCCAAATTTGAACCAGTTTAACTGCATTCCATAGTTTATTATTAAAATTTCTTCCCTGTTCCAGTCCGGCTTCATCAAATAACAAATCGTTTCCGGCAGGTGCTGCAATCATAATTCCGAATCGAACAGCATCTGCTCCGTACTTATCAATCAGTTGCAGGAGATCGGGTGAATTGCCCAGACTCTTGCTCATTTTCCTTCCCTGTTTGTCTCGTACCATACCGGTAAAATAGACATCGGGGAAAGGAATCTCATGTTGAAATTCCAGGCCGGCCATGATCATTCTGGCCACCCAGAAAAAAATAATATCCTGACCGGTTACCAGTACGGATGCCGGGTAATAATAGTTCAAATCCGCATTGCCCGGATTAGAAATCCCCCTGAACACTTCGATGGGCCAGAGCCAGGAAGAGAACCAGGTGTCGAGCACATCTTCGTCCTGTATGAGTTCTTCATGCACTGCCAGTAAGCCATACTGGTCCTGATAGGCTTCCAGCGCAAGGGATTCGTTTTCAGCGACCACAAAGTTTCCCTTGCTATCGTACCAGGCGGGAATTCGTTGTCCCCACCATAGCTGGCGCGATATGCACCAGTCCTTTACATTTTCGAGCCAATACTTATAGGTTGCAAGGAATTTTTCGGACGGATGGATCCGGATATTTCCCGATACGACGGCATCCAGGGCCGGAATGGCCAACGGTTTCATTCTTACAAACCACTGGGTGGAAATCCTGGGTTCCACTACGGCATGACTACGCTGTGAAAAACCGAGACGGGTGGAATAGGGTTCTTCTTTCAGGAGAAGGCCAGCTTCCCTGAGTTTTTCAACCACTTTCTTCCGTGCCTCGAAACGGTCCATTCCGACGAAAATTTTTGCTGCTTCAGAAAGAGTGCCGTCTTCATTTAAAGTATCGATGACCGCAAGACCGTGTTTTAATCCAAGGTTATAATCATTTATGTCATGGGCCGGCGTCACTTTCAGGGCGCCAGTACCAAAACTCATGTCAATATATTCGTCCGTAATCAATGGTACGGAACGGTGAATAAGGGGTATAATGATCCGTTTTCCCAACAGGTGATGATATTTCGGGTCCGCGGGATGAACACAGATGGCCGTATCACCCATAATGGTTTCGGGTCTTTGTGTGGCGATCGTAATGAAATCAGAGGAATCCTCCACCAGGTATTTTATATAATATAGTGTGCCTTCAACTTCCCGGTATTCTACTTCTTCATCGCTCAATGCCGTTTTTGCCGAAGGATCCCAGTGAATCATTCGGGCACCGCGGTAAATCATTTTTTTCTTAAACAGCTCAACAAAAACTTTTATGACAGCCTTGTAATAGTGATCATCCATGGTGAATGTAGTACGGTTCCAGTCCACACTGCATCCGAGTCTGGCTATCTGATCATAAATGATGCTTCCGTATTTCTCCTTCCATTCAAATGCATATTCGAGAAACTTCTCCCTGGTGATGTTGTTTTTGTCGATACCTTTTTCCTTTAGCATGCCTACTACCCTTGCTTCCGTAGCAATTGAAGCATGATCGCTGCCGGGTACCCAGCAGGCATTGAACCCTTTCATTCGGGCACGCCGCACCAGAATGTCCTGCACCGTTTCATTCAGGGTATGACCCATGTGCAAAACACCCGTGACGTTCGGAGGTGGTATTACGACAGTAAAAGGAGGGCGCCCGTCCGGGAAACTATTGAAGTAATGGTTTGCGGACCAGTGCGCATACCATTTTGATTCGATTCCTGCAGGTTCATAGTATTTACTGAGCTCCATCCGCGTCCTCTTTTTTTGGATGGCAAAGTTAGTCAATCACTTACAAGGGGGGATGGCATGGACACAAAAAAAGTTTTCACTTTTGGTAAAGAGAAAACTTCATGAGGAAGAATATAAAATCACCCTCACAATTATGCGTTTCAGAAGGCTTTGAAATCAGATTCGAGGCGTCGCCTGTGGCTATGCAAACCAGTAAAGGTAAGAGAGCAACATTACCAGGCTAAGGAAGCCAAAAGCAAATAAAGCCGTCTTTGCATTTTCTCCCAGATGAAATGAGTGTAACGTTTTTTTCATTAATGAAAAATTTAAAGAGTGAAACCATGTTTACTAAAAACATTTGTTTCAAAGGGGACACACTAAAAACAACAACGGTGGTTTCTTATACGATTTGGTATAGCGTAGGGCGGATAAAATACGGTTAGCGTAACCGTATCGAGACAAATATATAGCGTTTTTTTTTGAGATACTAGTGTTTTAAGAGAATTTTTTACGTAAAAACCCCCAAAAAAAAACTCCGGATCGGGCCGGAGTTATCGTACTTGAGTCTCTTTTGATGCTTTAAAGCAAATTAAAGACATAAGAAAACAGGCTGATAGCGCAAAAATACAACACGGCAATAACAACTGCCAGGGTTGCCTGCTCTCCAACATGTCCAATGTGAAGATGTTTCATGGATTGGAATTTAAAAGGTGAATAGGGCATATATAGATCGTTTGCGATTTCAAAGGGTACGGAAAAATAATATCACAAATCAGTTTTTTTCCGGACGATGAAGGTGATTATTCCTAACTTTATTAGCAAAATGTTATCGGGAGGAAACTACCATGTATGCGATTGTAGACATCGAAACCACTGGCAGTTATGCTGCTAATAACGGCATCACTGAATTGGCTATTGTGCTGCATGATGGAAATATGATCACGGGCCGGTATGAAACTCTGATCAACCCACTTGTACCCATCCCTCCGTATATCCAGGCGCTGACCGGTATCCATGACGGCATGTTAAGCGACGCACCGGTGTTCTCTGATGTTGCCGCTCACATACATGAGCTATTGAAGGATGCTATTTTTGTGGCACACCATGTAAATTTTGACTATTCATTTGTAAAACATCAGCTGGAGTGTTGCGGATATGAACTGGATACAAAAAGGCTTTGTACGGTTCGCCTGAGCAGAAAGGTTTTTCCAGGGCTTACGGGTTATAGCCTGGGCAAGCTTTGCAGAGATCTGGAAATACCCATTACAAACCGTCACAGGGCCGGGGGTGATGCCGATGCTACGGTGATCCTCTTCGAAAAAATATTAAAAAACGATAGTCGGGGGGCTGTCCGGCAAATGCTCTATGGAAAAAGCCGGGAGCAATACCTGCCACCCAATCTTCCCGCCGAGCAAATTGCGTCCTTACCCTACACTCCAGGCGTTTATTATTTCCATGACCAGAAGGGTAAGGTAATCTATGTCGGGAAAGCAAAAAACCTCCGAAGCCGTGTTTGCAGTCACTTTTCGAACAATAGCCCTGGTCTCAGAAAACAGGAGTTCCTGCGCAATATTTATTCAGTCTCCTGGCAGGATTGCGGGACCGAACTAATGGCTTTTCTTTACGAATGCGTGGAAATCCGTCGCCTCTGGCCGACTTATAACAGCAGCCTGAAAAGATTTGACCAGGCGTATGGATTATATCTGTATGAAGACCAGGCCGGCTATCTGCGACTTACCATTGAAAAGAAAAAGCGACATCTGACGGCCTATTATAGTTTTAACGGGCTAGCAGAAGGATGGCAATTGTTACGCAAACTGGTCAGGCAATTTGAACTGTGTCCCAAATTAAGTTTTATTGAAAAAGGCAATGAAAACTGTAGCGGACTTTTGGATAAAACCTGTCACGGTGCCTGTATACATGAGGAACCGGCTGCCGAATATAACAAACGTCTGATGCTGGCATTGGAGTCGCTGGATCATGTACTACCATCATTTGTAATCCGTGACAAGGGAAGGCATTCATCCGAAGAAAGTTTTATTCTCATCGAAAAGGGACGATTTTATGGTATGGGATACCTTGAGAGTGAAATACAGATTCAGGACCTGGAAATGTTGAAAGAACGACTTACTGCATATCCGGAAAATGATTATATGCGGGGACTCGTTTATAGTTTTGCCGAAAAATGGCCGGAGAAAAGTATGAGAGTATGAGAGTATGAGAGTGTGAGAGTATGGGACTTGACACCTGCGTCCACACTTGATGCTTTGAGCTTTATGCATTGGGCTTTGTCAGGTCCTTTACAAGATTCAGAAACCTGTTTCGGGGTATCATTCGGGCTCCGAGTGATTCCAGATGTGAAGTATACACCTGGCAATCGATCAGTTCCACACCTTCCGACTTCAATAATTCCACATACCGTATAAATGCGTATTTGCTGGCATTACTATACCGGCTAAACATGCTCTCACCAAAAAACATTTTACCCAGACGGACGCCATAGAGACCACCCACCAGTTCTCCATTCAATCGAACTTCCGCGCTGTGCGCGTAACCTGCATGATGCAGATCGTTATAGGCATTTCGCATTTCTTCCGTAATCCATGTTCCATTTTGTCCACGCCGGCTGATTGCCTTACATTGGCTGATTACCCCGTCAAAATCTTTGTTAACTGAAAATTCAAATACCCGTTTTTTCAACAGAGGTTTCATGCTGGAACTTATTTTCAATTCAGTAGGAAATAATACAAAACGGGGGTCAGGGCACCACCACAAAATGTATTTGTTTTCATACCACGGAAAAATCCCATTTCGGTATGCATATAATAATCTCTCTCTCGACAGATCACCGCCAATGGCAAGCAGCCCGTCTTCATCGGCCATTTCCGGAGGTGGAAATTGTATGGTTTCATTTAGCGCGATGAGAGACATATCACAAAGTATGGGAGTGTGGGAGTATGAGAGTATGGGAGTGAAGTTAAGAGTTGGAGAGGACTTCGATGGTTGCGCCGATGCCACGATCGGTGATGGCGTCGCACATGGGCTTCAATTCCTCATAACTTCCCTGCTTTACGGCGTATTTACCCTGCGTATGAATGATCATCGCACATTGTTCGGCCTGCTCGGTCGAATGATTACAGACTTCAATCAGTGTTTGAATTACCCAGTCAAAGCTGTTGACTTCGTCATTCCATACTATCAGGCTGTAAGGGGATTCAACGTCCGTTAGGATGTCGGTATCATAAGCCTGCTCTTCCATGGCCCCCGGTTTATTTAACTGCACTGTCATGATATAAAATTAAAACATTGATTCCTTTATGCAAAGAAGGGGTAAATAAGGTTTTTTTAAAATGTTTCAAGTCATACTCAAATAGTTGCCGATTTTACCCAAAATGAACCTTATAAAAGTATAATCCCCCGATATTGGCCTGGCGCGGGCTTTGAACTATTTGACTATCTGATCATTAAAAAACAGTAATATGAAAACAGTATTATTTTCTTCATTTATTGCGCTCGGCCTGGGATTCATGTCGTGTAACAGTAATAGCAGCGGCGACAATCACCAGGACACTGTCGATAGCGCCAAAGCTGTCAATAAAGAAGTGAAAGCCGTTCAACCGGATGCATCAAATTTTGCCGTTGCTGCTGCGAATGGCGGGATGATGGAAGTGGAATTGGGTAAAATTGCCGAAGATCATGCGAGTAATCCAAGAGTAAAAGCATATGGTGCCATGATGGTAAAAGATCATTCAGAAGCGAATGCGAAGTTAAAGGATATCGCCAGTTCGCTGAATATCGCCATACCGGATTCTGTGAGTGACGACACCCGGAAAGAGATTGATAAAATGAAAAAGAAAAAAGGGAAAGATTTTGACAAAGAGTATGTCAGTATGATGCTCGATGATCACAAAAAAGACATAGGAGAATTCAAAAAATGCGCCGACAATTGTTCCGATTCCACTATTAAATCTTTTGCTTCCAACACATTGCCTGTTTTAGAAAAACACCTGGATTCTATACAGGCTATTGCGAACAAAAAATAATTAATCATAAAGCCCAAAGCCTAAAGCCTAAAACTATTCCGGGTTAGAATCAGATGATTGTAATTTATATTGGTTGTATAATAAATTAATGTAATCATTCATTCCAAACCATTCTCAAATAGTCTTAGGCTTTCGGCTTTAGACTTAAATTTGCTTTCAAATAACTGTTCATGGCACTTACGAGAAAGCAAAGTTTACTGAAGGATAATAATGACACCGGGTTCGGCGGAAATCCGGATAATTATGGCGGCCGGTTTGTAAACCGCGACGGAACTTTCAATGTCAGGAAGGAGGGCGTTCCATTTTATCACCGGTTCAGCCTCTACCATTCGATGCTGAACATGCCAAGTTGGAAATTCTTCGGAACATTATTCGCCTTTTACCTCACAGTGAACTTTATATTTGGCTGCATTTATTATACTATCGGATCCGGACAATTTGTGGGCGTATTGGCAAGGTCACAGTGGCAACTTTTTAAAGAGATGTTTTTTTTCAGTACAGAAACATTTACAACGGTTGGTTATGGGCGGGTGAATCCCACAGGCGACTTCGCCAATTCCGTTGCTGCAATGGAATCCATGCTTGGATTTTTATCTTTTGCCATTGCTACCGGTTTGTTATACGGGCGGTTTTCCAAACCAAAAGCGTTTTTACTTTTTAGTAAGGACGCGCTAATTAGTCCCTATCGCGATGGCTCTGCCCTCATGTTCCGGTTTGCGACTTATAAGGACAATCACACGATGACGAATGTAGATATCAAGGTAAATGCGGCGATGCTTCTTGAAGAAAATGGGAAAACAACATATAAATTTTATGATCTGACCCTGGAGAGAAATCATGTCGAATCATTGCCGATGAACTGGACGGTTGTACATCCGTTGACGTCAGACAGTCCGCTATATGATTTTACCCATGAGGACATGAAAAAAGCAGATCTCGAGATTTATGTATCCGTACGTGCTTTCGATGATGTATATTCAAACATAGTACAACAAAGAACTTCCTATACTTACGAGGAGATTTTATTTGGACGCAAATTTGTTCAGATGTACCGGGAGAGTGATGATGGTAAAACGACCATCGTAGAGCTACAGCGATTACATGAACATAAAGAAGTTATGTTTCCGGTTTAATAATGAAAAAATTTGTCATCCGGCTCAGTTACGTATCATTAACATGAAGAAATTCATATTAACTCCGGCTATTTTTTGTATTTTCTCACCTTTTGTCAGGGCACAGAAATCAAAATTTCAGGACGACCACGATACGAGTTACTATTCAGTCTATCGGTCAATGCTCACCGGCAGGGCTTATCTCTCCAGGAAATATAATGTTCTCAGCTTAGACCCGCCGGATCCAATCGAATCATTTCAATACCGCGCAACAACGTCTCTGAATTTAGGAATCGGAGCAACTTATCATGCATTTACGTTAAATATTGGTGTAGGTATTAGTAAATTCAATCCGGACAATGAAAAGGGGAAAACAAAATACCTTGATCTGCAGGGCCATTATTATGCCCGCAAGTGGAATGTCGATTTATTGGGTGAATTTTATCATGGATTATACCTGACGCCGGAAGGTCTGGCTGCCTCAACCGGGGAAAAATATTATCTGCGTCCCGATATGGGACTTAGTCTGATCGGATTTGCTTTTTACAGGGCTTTAAATGAAAAGAAGTTTTCTTATCAGGCAGGACTTTTGCAAAATGAATGGCAAAAAAAATCAGCCGGTTCTGTGCTGGTCGGTGGAGAGATTTATTATGGTGCTATCTATGGAGACAGTACGCTGGTACCAACCCTGATCGATCCAAAAGTCAGTGCATTTTCCATCGACAGGTTTCATTTTTTTAGTTTCGGACCAGGGCTTGGTTATGCATATACGTTCGTATTTAAGGAACATTTTTTTATTCTGGGATCTGCGACTATCAATCTTGCATTCCGGTATTCTACAGAAATATCTTCTTTATATTCGGAGCATGGCAGTCACTTAGGATTCCGGCCGAATTATATTTTACATGCCGGAGCAGGTTATAATAGTGATAAATGGGACCTGAGTGTTCTCTGGGTAGATACAGAGCTTTTCATGAAGGGTCAGACTTCCAATTATAGTTACACGTCGGGTGTAGGTAATTACCGTCTGGTATATGCGAGGCGATTCAACCTGGATCGTAAAACCAAAAAGCTTTTAGAGCCGATTCCTGAAATTATCGGGCAGTAACTAACAAACAAGTCTGGAAGTCTGGAAGACTGGAAGTGAAACACTTGATCAAATCTCTCGTAAGTATTTACATCCGATTAAGCTACGCCACTCCAATTAATTTACCACTTCAACCTCATAACTGGAAACGGGTTCGCATGTGCAGATCAGGTGTCGGTCTCCAAATGTATTATTTACACGGCCGATGGACGGCCAGAATTTATTTGTCCTTATATAAGGCAACGGGAATGCGGCTTTCTCGCGGCCATAGCTGTGATTCCATTCGTCAGCTGTAATGACATCCTGAGTATGGGGCGCATTTTTTAAAGGGTTATCGACTTTATCCATTTTGCCCGCGGCAATGTCCTGGATCTCCTTGTAAATACCAATCATCGCGTCGCAAAACCTGTCCAGTTCAGCTTTGTCTTCACTTTCTGTCGGTTCGATCATTATAGTGCCGGGTACCGGAAAGCTTAGTGTAGGAGCATGGAATCCATAATCCATCAGTCTTTTTGCCACGTCTTCCGCTTCTATTCCAGCCTGGGTTTTGAAAGGCCTTAAATCAACAATAAATTCATGCGCACAGGTATTATTGGGACCCGTATATAAAATTGGATAATAAGATTCAAGCCGGCTCTTCATATAGTTTGCATGCAGAATGGCGTAAGCGGTGGCCTGCCGGATACCATGTGAACCAAGCATCTTGATGTACGCATAACTGATGAGCAGGATGCTGGCAGATCCATAACGGGCAGCACTCACCGCACCGGTGCCTGATCTATCCGGACTGGTCCAATGCCGTGGCAGATGATCTTTCAGTTTTTCATTCACACAAATAGGGCCCATGCCCGGGCCACCACCACCATGTGGGATGGCAAATGTTTTGTGCAGGTTCAGGTGGCAAACATCCGCGCCAATATATCCCGGACTGGTTAATCCAACCTGTGCATTCATATTTGCCCCGTCCATATAAACCAGTCCTCCGTTATCATGGATGATCTGACAAATATCTTTTATTCCCTCTTCAAAAACACCATGTGTGGATGGATAGGTTACCATCAGTCCGGCCAGTTCTGATTTATGCAAAACCGCTTTTTCTTTCAGATCCTGAATATCGATATGTCCGTCTTCATCACTTTTTACCACAACTACTTTCATTCCCGCCATGACGGCGCTTGCCGGGTTGGTACCATGGGCTGATATCGGAATCAGCATTACCTGGCGGTGTTGCTGATTATGAGCCGCATGGTAAGAACGTATCGCCAGTAGTCCGGCATATTCTCCCTGAGCACCGCTGTTTGGCTGCAGCGACGTTGCGGCAAAACCGGTAATGATGCTTAGCCAGGATTCCAGCTCAAGGATCATTTGCTGATAACCCTTCCATTGGAATTCAGGTGCGAAGGGATGTATTTTACTGAATCTCGGCCAGCTTACAGGAATCAATTCGCTGGCTGCATTCAGCTTCATGGTGCATGATCCCAGAGGGATCATCGAAGTATTTAATGAGAGGTCTTTATTCTCCAGACTTTTCAGGTATCGCATCATTTCTGTTTCGCTATGATGCGAATTAAAAACCGGGTGGGTCAGAAATGAAGAATTTCTGTTTAGTTCTACCGGAATAATTTCTTCGTGCCGGTCATAGTCGAAAATAATAGCCGCTTCGTCCTGTTCCAGATATCCGGAAAATACCGAGAGGATATCGAGAATATCACGCTGCGTGCTTAATTCGCCTATTGAAATGCGTACGATGTCTTTACCATCATAAAAGAAATTCATCTTATGGTCTTCGGCGATCTGGCGAAGTTTTTCCGGGTTTTCTATTTTTACCTGTATTGTATCAAAGAAATATCCGTGTGATATTTCGAAACCCAATTCCTGCAAACCATTTGACAAAGCGTATGTAAGAATATTTATTCTCGTCGCAATGTCTTTCAATCCCTGCGGACCATGGTATACGGCGTACATAGCCGCCATATTAGCCAGCAACGCCTGCGCTGTACAAATATTCGAAGTAGCTTTTTCTCTTTTTATATGCTGTTCACGTGTCTGAAGGGCCATTCGCAGGGCCCGGTTATTCTGAGCGTCCACACTAACTCCAATGATTCTTCCGGGGATGGCGCGTTTAAAATCCTCTTTTGCTGCAAAAAAAGCGGCATGCGGACCGCCAAAACCTATAGGCACACCGAAACGCTGCGCAGATCCAACCGCCACATCAGCACCCAGCTCACCCGGGGGAACCAGTAATGTCAGTGCCAGCAGATCGGTAGCCATTGCGACATAACCACCCGATTGCTGAACCTTCCTGATAAAATTTCTATAGTCCGGAATGTTTCCTTCAGAATTTGGATATTGAACTATTGCGCCGAAATACGTTTCATCAATCTCAGCCTTTGAATAATCGCCGGTCACGAGCTCAATACCTAAAGGTTCTGCGCGCGTAGTTAGTAAATCAAGGGTTTGTTTGAATATGGCCTGGTCAACAAAAAATTTAGGAACACTGATATGCTGATGGTCCTTGTTTTTTTGATTGAAAAACATAATCATGGCTTCAGCTGCTGCAGTACCTTCATCGAGCAGCGAAGCATTTGCCAACGGAAGACCGGTCAGATCACTGACCATGGTTTGAAAATTTAGCAGGCTTTCCAGACGGCCCTGAGAAATTTCAGCCTGGTATGGGGTGTATTGTGTATACCATCCCGGGTTTTCGAAAACATTTCTCAGGATCACGCTGGGAACGATTGTTTCAAAGTATCCGTGCCCGATGTAGTTTTTAAAAACCAGGTTCCTGGAAGCAATATCATGTATTAATTCGAGGTATGCGGCTTCACTGACAGCCTCTGTAACACGCAGGGGTTTCGGATCCCGGATGCTGGCAGGAAGGGCTTTATCGATCAGATCTTCCAACGACTTTGCACCCACAACAGTAAGCATTTGACGGGTTTCTGATTCGCTGGAACCAATATGTCTATGTGAAAATTCACCAGCCTGTTTCTCAAATAAATTCATATCAGGGGATGTATGGATCAAAAGATGCGCAAAGGTAATATGAAACGATCAATTTTATAACTTGTGATTTATATGGACATACCGTCAAAGGTCACATTGCAGAATTGGGAAAAAATTTCCGTTGAGCACCAGAAAAAGTATAAGAATTTCCTTGCGAAGGCCGATAAAAAGGAAGTGTTAAAAGTAATTCCGGAACTTCATGACAAAGCCTTCGAAAGAATAGATTGTTTGAAATGTGCCCGTTGTTGCAAAGGATATTCTCCCCGGTTTAAGGGTCCGGATATCAAGCGAATTTCCAGGGTTAAGGGGATGAAAGAAACCGCTTTCATTGAAAAATACCTCGTGTATGATGATGAAGGGGATTATGTAGCCGTCACAACACCCTGTCCCTTTTTGGAATCTGACAATAAATGCGGTATCTACGAAGACAGACCTTCGGATTGCAGAAGATTCCCGTATACGGATGAAGATGTCATATTAAAGAGACCACAACTTACTTTGAAAAACAGCAGTTTCTGTCCGATCGTGGTTTCTGTTATGGAAGGCCTTTTGGAAAAACTTACATAATATTCTGTATCTCCTCCTCATAAGCTGCCTGTAAACCGCGATCGATACCGTCTCCCTGCCATTCGGTGACACCGGGAATCGATGTTGCCTTTATAATTTCGTCTTTTGTTTTTCCGGCCTTTATCTGACTGTTCACGAAGGCAAGCAGGCACTTCAGGTAATCCTGCATGGCCTTTATATCAGCTTTATTGCCGGTCACTTTTTCGGGATCAAAAGCATGTCCGAATACAAATAAGGTGTCATTGTCAAATTGCGCCTGTATTTTATCAAGAACGATGATCCAGTTTTTTATTGAAGCGCCGGCTGATCTGTCGATAAATGCCCATCGGCGGTTAAATACAAGATCACCTACATGAGCAATATTTGCATGAGGGAAAAAGATGACGCTGTCACCGTCGGTATGTGCCGGCCCCCAGTAATAGGTTTTAATGTTCTCTTTCATTTTTTTGTATTCCCATGTATCACCATAAGTGATATCCGGATATAACTGCTGATCCCCGTTATTTTTTTCTTTAGCCACTCTTTGCTGGTTCAGCAAAGAATTTGTATGTGCGGCCACATGCGGAACAATTCCTTTAAACGAAATATTCCCGGATGTATGGTCACCATGATGATGGGTGTTGATGAGAATCTCGAAAGGTTTGCCGGGATCTTTTTGCAATGCGTCGATCAGGTGTTTGGACTGTTCAGGGAATTCCGCGTCAACCACAGCAATATTATTTTTAGATATATAATAAGCGATGGTGCCTCCTTTTTCTGTAAAAATGCCTACGTCATTCCGAAGCATTTTCATCTTGTAAGGATTTTCCTGTAAAAACCGGCTCAACCAGTCATTTCGTAATAGCGGTATAGCTCCAAAACCCAGTCCTGCATTTTTAACAAAGGATCTGCGATTCATATCAGAAGTTTGTATAAAGTTAATCAATCTAATATTCCATTCTTCTGAGAGAAGGTGCTTTAAACCAGGTGGTAACCACTACCAGCAGGGTCATACATCCGCCGAAAACGACCGAAGGAACAACCCCCAGAATACGAGCTGCAATACCGCTTTCAAATTGTCCCAGTTCATTACTTGAATTGATGAACATGGAATTGACGCTGAGAACACGCCCCCGCATATGATCAGGTGTTTTTAATTGCATGATGGTTCCTCTGGTTACAACACTGATACCATCCAGGACTCCGCTCAACAATAAGACGGCGAAGGATAACCAAAATACTTTAGAGATGCCAAAAATGATAATGCATGTGCCAAATCCGGCAACAGCCAGTAACAGTTTTCTGCCCTGTTTTTTCCGGAAGGGGAAAACCGTCAGCAGAATAACGATGCAGACAGCTCCCATATCTGATGCGCCGTTTAAAAAACCAAAGCCTCGTGCACCCACTTTCAGAATATCCCTGGCATACACCGGAATCAGGGCAGTCGCACCGCCGAAAAGAACTGCAAACAGGTCCAGTGAAACAGCACCCAGTAATTCCTTTGTTTTGAATACAAAGGCCAGACCTTCTTTTACGCTATCCCAGGTTTTCTTTTCGCCCCTTTCATTTAGTGGCTGAATTTTTTTCAGAGAAGTGAGAATTACAAAAGCAAGAGAAACCAACAGTACAATAACGACCAACGTGCCGGAATTGCCCAGTCCCGCAATTAAAAATCCACCCATGGCGTGACCGGTAATCGATGCGGAGAGAAAAACTCCGGTATTCCAGGTAATGGCATTCTGTAATTTTTCTTTTGGAACTACCTGCGCCAGCATTACATTAAAAATGGGTCCCGTAAATGATCTCACAACGCCGGTTCCGAATATTATAATATAGATCGTAGCAGCTACCCAATGAGGATTCATATGTGCTTTCTCATGACTGACTGACAGGGAAAGCAACAGCAATGCGGCTGTCGCGTACAAACCCACACCCGTCAGCATCATTTTTCTTTTTTCGCTGATATCGATGATATGGCCTGCATACAGAGCCAGTGACACAGCAGGGATGAATTCGGATAGTCCGACAATACCGATGGCGAGCGGTGCATTGGTCAGGTTATATATCCACCAGCCCACCAGGGTGCTCATCATCCGCAGTCCCATGATAAAAATAAACCGACCGATAACCAGGCTTCTGAATTGGGGGATACGTAAGGCTTCCAGCGGAGAGGGGCGATTTTGATCCATTGTCATGCCGAACAAAGTTAAAATACCAGCTCAGGGTAAGGTAAAATAATGCTGACCAGGCTCATAATTTTTTTCCAGCGCATCCAGAATCACCTGGAAATGTTTTTCGTTGCCAAGAAAGTCGGCGTTCGTTGCGTCAATAAACAGGGTTTTGATTCCATGCTGTTTGATATAACTGGTATAGGTTTCCTGAAGTTTAAAGAGGTAATCGTCCGGCATGGATTGCTCGTAAGAGCGGTTTCTTTTACGTATGTTTTTTTGCAATTGCTGTACCGGAGCGTGCAGATAAATCAGCAGATCCGGCTGAACGAGTTGCTGATAAATAATGTCGAAAAGTTTCTGGTACAAATGAAATTCCTCATCCGGCAGGTTCACTTTTGCAAAAAGCAGGCATTTGGAAAACACATAATCAGAAATGGTAATTCTTTGAAAAAGATCTTTGGTATGCACGAGTTCTTTCAGCTGTTTGTAACGTTCAGCCATGAAGAAAAGTTCAAGAGGGAAAGCATATTGTTTCGGATCCTCGTAGAATTTGGGTAAAAAAGGATTTTCTGCGAAGGCCTCCAGGATCAGGCGGGAATTGAAGTGCCGTGCCAGCAGATGGGCAAGCGTGGTTTTTCCTGCGCCAATGTTTCCTTCCACTGCAATAAAATGATAATTCATGAACTGTAAATATCCGGAATCCGGTCGGTTAAAGCTGATTCATCCGATTTTTTTTACCGCCAATTCATCAGTACATTCCAGCAGAAGCTGATGTATGGTTTTATGAAGAACCGGATGCTTATATCCCGGCGAAATCTCGTTCAACGGTTCCAGTACGAAACGCCGGTCGGCAATCCGGGGATGTGGTATATTCAGGCCGGGCTCATTGATGACCAATTGGTCATAAAAAAGAATATCGATATCGATGGTCCGCGGTGCATTCTTTTCTGTTCTGATTCTTCCCCCTTTTTCTTCAATCTGAAGTATGAGTTTTAATAATTCCCGTGGGTTCCATTTTGTTTCGATCAACAATACCTGGTTGAGAAAATCTGCCTGGTCCGTTTTCCCCCAGGCAGCGGTTTCATATAGCGACGAAACTTGTAGAAGCTGACCGCAAATATGTTCTATATTTGTCCGCGCCTGCTGCATGTTCAGGTATCTGTCACCTTCGTTACCACCTGTCAGCAGATAAGCTTTGTTCATGTATGAATAGTTTATTCCGGTTCAAATATCTTTAATTTTAAAATCATCTAAACAGAAAGCGCATGCGCAGCTTTTTTAAAATATTTTTCGCGAGTTTTCTAGCCCTGGTCGTTTTTGTTGTTGTTGTTTTCTTTTTCCTTGTTGGTTATATAGGAGGCATCGCCAGCAAGCCGAGAGTGGAAACGGGATCCAATGCTGTCCTGGTATTGGATCTGAGTGAAACATTCGGAGAGAAACAGGTTGTAGATGCCCTGGCGGGTTTTAGCGAAAGCCGGTACAATACACCCGGTGTATATGATGTAATTCGTTTAATCCGTTATGCAAAATCGGATAGTTCTATCAAGGGCATTTACATTAAGGCTTCTTCAAATGCAAATGGTTTGGGCACTTCAGAGGAAATCCGGAATGCCCTGCTGGATTTTAAGAAATCCAAAAAATTTATTTATGCGTTCGGAGATATCATATCGATGAAGGCCTATTATGTTGCGAATATTTCTGACAGGATTTATTGCAATCCAAAGGGGGGTGTGGAATGGAAGGGGCTTACCAGTGTGAGTCCATATTTAAAAGGCGGTCTGGACAAACTTGAAATTCAGCCTGAAATATTTTATGCCGGTAAATTCAAAAGTGCAACCGAACCTTTGCGCGCAGACAAAATGAGTGACGCGAACAGGTTGCAACTGACTGAAATCCTGGGTGATATTTTTAATCATATGCTTTATCAGACGGCTGCTGCACGCAGCCAGGATAGTTCAATTCTGAGGCGTTGTGTGGATCAGCAACTGATTCATACAGCTTCGGATGCAGTTCAGTATAAGATTGTGGATGGAGAAAAATATAATGATCAGGTGATGGAAGAAATTGCAGAGAAATTAAAAGTCGGTTCCATCACTGGTATCAATTTCATACCGCTTGGTAAATATTATGAGTCGGCCAAATCGAAATATGGTAGTACAGGTCCGGAGAAGATCGTAATGATTTATGCCGAAGGCGATATTGTAGGAGGAAAAAACAGCCAGAAGGAGATCGGTCAGGATATCTATCGTTACTTCATTCGAAAAGCGAGACTGGATACTGATGTAAAAGCAATTGTACTGCGGATCAATTCAGGTGGGGGATCTGCCCTCGTAAGCGAGAATCTCTGGAGAGAGCTTACGTTAGCCAAGGCAGCAAAGCCGGTGGTATTAAGTTTTGGAGATGTTTCTGCTTCAGGGGGTTACTATCTGTCATGCAATGCGGACAGTATTTTTGCCGACCCAATGACCATCACCGGATCGATTGGGGTATTCAGCATGTTGTTTAACACTCAAAGTTTCTTCAAAAATAAACTGGGCATCACCTTCGACGGAGTGCATACCGCAAAGGAGCCGGATGCACTCACCATGGTTCAGCCCCTGACAGATCTTCAGAAGAAATTTATTCAGAATGATGTGGATTCTATTTATCGTGATTTTACATTTCGGGTTGCCTCCGGCAGAAATAAAAGCATCTCCTATATTGACAGTATCGGACAAGGCAGGATCTGGAGCGGAGAAAAAGCGCTCGAACTGGGCCTGGTTGACCGGATTGGTGGCGTACAGGATGCCGTGGACTGTGCCGCAAGAATGGCAAAATTGAAAACGTATCGCTTGCGGGAATATCCGGAACCGGAAAATTTCCTGGACCTGCTGCTGAATAACTATACTCAAACGGTGAAAGCGAAAACAATCCGGGAAGATCTGGGAGAACAAGGTGCAAAATGGTATCAGACAATGTCTGATTATCAAAGTATGTCCGGCGTACCACAGGCCAGGCTGCCTTTTGAATTCAGCCTGATTCCCTAGAGCAAACAAAAAATATGAGCCAAAATTATAGTCAGTTTCGCGCCATGCTGGCCATCTCAAGAGCCAGTTTAAGAGCCATATTAAGAAGTCCTTCGGCTGTCATTTTCAGTCTTGGATTTCCCCTGATTTTTATTTTGGTATTCGGTTTTATCGGGGGTGGAGGAACATCGGTTTCCATCGCGTTGAAAAACTCTTCAGACAGTAATAACTATGTTATCCGCGCCCTGCAAGCGTCCGGAGTAGTAAGAATAAAGGATGAGAAAGACAGCCTGACCATGCAAAAGGAACTGGTGAAAGGAAGGATCGCCGCGATTGTATCCCTGGATTCCTCCATGTCACCGGCAGGGTTTACCCAATATAAAATTAAGACGCAGACTTCTTCTGCATCCTCTGACCAGTTTCCGATTCTTAAAATGGCTTTGGCCCAAACCATCATGATGGTCGAGGACAGGAAAATTCCGGATCAGTATAAAATCATCAGTGTGCAGGAATTGCCCGAAGTGCCGGGAAGGGAATATACCATGATTGATTTTATTTTGCCAGGCATGTTGGGTTTTTCCCTTCTGAGTGCGGCGGTATTTGGGGTGGCTTTTGTATTTTTTAACCTCCGTCAGACCCTGGTATTAAAAAGGTTTTATGCCACACCGATCAATCGTAAAAATATTGTTTTTGGGGAAGGACTTAGCAGAGCGCTTTTTCAAATGATGACCTCTGTTGTGATTATTCTTGCCGGTCATTTTTTCTTTCATTTTACTCTTGTAAACGGGATGACTACTTTGTTGGAAATGCTCATTCTGAGTTTTCTCGGACTGGTTGTTTTTATGGGATTTGGATTTATTATCAGTAGCGTAGCGAAAAATGAAAGTTCTATTCCTCCTTTTGCCAATATTTTTACCTTGCCGCAGTTTTTACTTGGCGGGACTTTTTTTTCTACCCAGGCCTTTCCCAAATGGCTGCAGGGCTTCTGTGAAATCCTTCCACTGAAACAACTGAATGATGCCATGAGGAATGTGGCCTTTGAAGGTGCATCCCTGACAGACTGTGGTAAACAGATCGGCATTCTTGTTTTATGGGGGATTGTCATATATGCGGTTGCGATAAAAACCTTTAAATGGGAATAGTTATTTTAAATTTATTCTTTTGAGACTTGCAATTGGCAGCATCGTTATTTTATCGCTGGTCATTCTGTTCATCTTTGCACTATTTCCTTCTACAGTTTCAGTTACACGGATGGTGCGGATCAATAGTTCAGAAGATAAGATCCTGACCAGAATTTCAGACCTGCGGGCATGGACAAGCTGGAATGAATTTGTAAATTCCACTGTTGCAAAACATAATGAGGATACGAAACCGGATAGTATCCGGGCTGACTATTTGCAGATTGACGGTAATGAAATATCGCTTTCAGTTGCTGACTCTGACCATATCAATACAATCTGGACAAGAGGCGACAGGATGTTCACGGGGCAGTTTATTATAGATTCCAAAAACGGCCCTCCGATTGTGATCTGGACTTTGAATTTCCATGTCAAATGGTATCCGTGGGAAAAACTGGCCAGTATGTTCTATGATAAGCAACTTGGACCCCTGATGGAGAAATCACTGGTGCAACTGCGGGACGAAGTGGAGAGACACTAGAAAGTGTGGGAGTATGGGAGTATGGGAGTATGGGAGTGTGGGAGTGAAGAACTTGGTATGCATTTAGCTTGGAAAGAATTGCTTGTTCATTCAACCACTATAAAAGTTTAAAAAAACAGCGTTATGAAAAGAATGTTTTTGTTATCTATGATTTCAGCGATCGTTCTGGCCGCTTGCGGCCAGGAAAAACCGGTTAGTCCGCATGAAACTGCAACCGGTAAGGATATATCTGTCCGTTATGGCAGGCCGTACAAAAAAGGCAGGGTTATTTTCGGCTCATTGGTTCCCTATGGAAAAGTATACCGTTGCGGAGCTGATTCTGCTACCATCGTCACATTTGCAAAGGATGTGAATTTTGCAGGTAAACCAGTGAAAGCAGGTACTTATACTTTATTTGTCATTCCAAATGAACAAAGCTGGACCATTATCCTGAACAGTCAGCTTGGCCAATGGGGTGCTTACGATTATGATAAATACAAGGACAAAGATGTTTTACATGCTGATGTTCCTGTGAAAAAACTGAGTAGTCCGGTTGAACAACTTACGATTGAATTGCCTCCGTCTGCCATGAATATTGAATGGGACAATGTGGAGGTGAGCATACCGGTTAGTTTTTCCTGATAAAATCAGGAATAGACAAAATAAACAGGTAAATCTTTCTGAGTTGCTCCGGGGTAATGCAATAGGGAGGCATAATATAAACTGTGTTTCCCAACGGCCGCAGGTATATGCCCTGCGAAAGTGCTTTGCCCATAACCGTGGCACTCACTTCATTTATATATTCATGTTTGCCTGTGTTCAGTTCAAATGCCAGAATGGTGCCAATGGTCCGGATATTGACCAGCAATTCCATGCCAGTCACAGACAATTCATTCCGGACAAATTCTTCGTGTTGCTGACTGATCCACCGAATCTGTTCACGGCAGGATGTGTTTTCCAGCAAGTCAAGACTTGCAAGTCCTGCCGTGCAGGCCAATGGGTTGGCGGTAAAAGAATGACCATGGTAAAAAGTTTTGGTTCGGTCTGTACTTAAAAAAGCATTGAATATATTTTGATTGCAAGCGGTTATGCCAAGAGCCATGGCTCCGCCTGTAAGACCTTTTGAAAGACAAATCATATCTGCATGATGGCTCATTGATTCACCCGCGAACAGGGGACCGGTTCTGCCGAAACCGGTTAACACTTCATCGGCGATACAAAGAATATTTTCTGATTGAACGACGGCAAGTAATTGATCCATGTGATTTGCCTGATGCATACGCATGCCACCTGCTGCCTGCAACAGAGGTTCGTAGATGAAGGCGGCGATTTGTCCATCGTAGGATTGTAAGACAGATTTTATTTCCTTCAGATTGTCGGCTCCCGGCGTGTCAATAAATACGGTATCGAATAAAAAATCATTAAAGGAATTTGTAAAAATGCCACGGGCACTCACGCTCATGGAGCCGAATGTGTCACCATGATACGCGTGATTAAATGCCAGAATTTTATTTCGCCGGGCCTGACCTTTGTTCTTCCAGAATTGAATGGCCATTTTCAAAGAGACTTCCACGGCCGTTGATCCATTATCTGAATAAAATATTTTAGAAAATTTTCCCGGAAGGATATTCAGTATTCTTTCCGCGAGTGTGACGGCCGGTTCGTGTGTAAAATTGGTGAATATGACGTGTTCCAGGGCCAGCGCCTGTTTATAGATTTTTTCTGCTATATAAGGGTGTCCGTGACCGTGCAGATTAACCCACCAGCTGCTGACCGCATCGATATAAGCATTACCCTGCTCATCAAAAAGCAATGCGCCTTCTCCCTTTACAATGGGGACAGGTTCTTCCATTATTTGATGCTGGGTGTAGGGATGCCATATTACATTTGAGTCACGTTTACTCAGAGAGTTATTCATTTACCAAAGATAGTTTTTAAGC
>Ga0070733_10000260_pt1 | contig 45228 bp, 39 predicted proteins | sample Coa_R1_9_FD_66450 | JGI IMG/M metagenome (GOLD analysis project Ga0070733, IMG submission 66450) | Surface soil microbial communities from Centralia Pennsylvania, which are recovering from an underground coalmine fire - Coalmine... | ecosystem: Environmental > Terrestrial > Soil > Unclassified ... | reverse complement strand
TCGCGCCAGCGCGATCCGGCCGTCGAGGCCCTGGCTGCTTGAGTATTGCGGGTGCGTTGCGATCCTGATTCGGGATATCCTTGTTTGGGATATCGGTGTTTGGGATATCGGTGTTTGGGATATCGATGTCGCCAAGGAGACGACTCATGCACAAGAACATCTTTGCTGCAGCCGCAGCGCTGCTCACAGCCGCCGGCGCGTGCCTCGCGCAGCCGCCCGGCATCACTCCCGAGATGATCGCGCGCTCGTTGCCTCTCGAAGGCGCGCCTCTCGCGGAGCCCGGACCGTACCAGGTTACGTCCGAAGCCGCGTTCGGCTCCCCCGGCCATCATGTGTACCGCCCCACGACGCTCGACGCGATTAAGAAGGACACGCTGCCCGTGATGGTGTGGGGCAACGGCGGCTGCGCGATCGACAGCACGCGCTACGGGGGCTTTCTGACGACAATCGCCTCGCACGGGTTCGTTGTGTTGGGCACTGTGCCTTTGGAAGGTGCGGCGCGAAGGCAGGAAAACGCCGACGACGTGCGCGCCGCGATCGCCTGGGCCGCGAAAGAAAATGAACGAGACGGCTCGCCGCTCAAAGGCAAAATCGCCCTGAGCAAAGTCGCGGTCATGGGCCAGTCGTGCGGAGGATTTCTCTCACTCCAGCTGGGTGCGGATCCGCGGGTCAAGACGATCGGTGTGTTCAATTCAGGGGTGCAGAAAGCGGCGCCCGGCGCTGCGCCGGGTCTGATTCCCACTCCGGACGTTTTGACCAAGCTGCACGGGCCTGTTCTGCTCATCAACGGCAGCGAACCCGACTTCATGATGCCCCAGTCCGCGGCAACATTCGACCTGATTGAAAACCTGCCAACGTTCTACGGCGCGCGGCACAACGCCGGCCACACGGCGACCGTCTTTCATCCGGGCGGCGGCGAATTCGCCAATGTCGCCTCGAACTGGCTGCTGTGGACGCTCAAAGGCGACAAGAAAGCCGGCGCCATGTTCGTTGGCAAGGACTGCGGTCTCTGCACGAATTCGAACTGGGACGTGAAATCGAAAGGGCTCAAGTAGTGAAATCGCAAATCGCTCTGGCGTTCATTGCCGGGAGCGCTGCCGCTGTTGTCTCAGCGCAAAGTCCTGCGTCGTCGTTTCCCCGCGGCAACAGCATGCAGAGCTGGCAGAATCCTGGAATCGGTAAAGTGCTCGCCAAGTGCGCCAATCCGCCGAAGCCCTTCTCGATTCCCGGTGCCGGCCGGGCGAATGCGAATGCGGCCCCGCCGGACCCGGTCCTGCCTGCTACAGCCGCCATTCCAGGTGTGCTGGCCGCGGGGCAGTCGTGGAAAGTCGTCTGGTCGTGGGAGGGCAATAACGTCGACGGCCCCATCGCAAGCGACAACGGCACGGTCATGTTCGCAAACAACGACGCGAGCAACGTCATGCAGCTCGATCCTGCGACGGGCCTCGCCAAGGTCGTCTACCGCGACACGAACACGGGCGGCGCGGTCTCGCGAAGCAGGAACGGCGCGCTGTTCGTCGCCGAACGCGGGATCGGTTCGGCCATTGAACAGCTGGAGCCCCAACGGAAGATGCTGGCAAACTCATTCCACGGCGAGCCGCTCGAATGCGTCGGCGGCGTCATAAACGATTTGATGGCCGACGCGCACGGCGGCGTCTATTTCTCGGTCACCGGCGCCACCGGCAGCGGAGTGTTCTACGCCGACCCGAAAGGCGTGGTCTCGCAGTATGGAAAGGATGTTCCGCTCGCCAACGGTATCATCCTGAGTCCCGACGAAAAGACGCTCTACGTCACGAACGGCGCAACGGTGTTCGCGTTCGACGTGAAGCCCGACGGCTCGCTCACGAATCAGCGCGAGTTCGGCAAACTGCGGGGCGGTGAGGGCGGCGACGGTTCGGCGGTCGATCAGCAGGGGCGCGTGTATATTGCGACGGGCAAGTCGGTGGACGTCTTCGCGCCCGACGGCAAGTTCGTCGGCAGCATCCCGGGACCGGAGGGCCTGCACGGCACGTTTTTTGGCGGCCGTGACAAGAAGACGCTCTTCGGCATCGTGTTCTATGGCGGGTGGGGGACACCAAGCGCGCGAAACCGCATCATCGCCATACCTACGATTGCGCAGGGTTATACCGGGCGCGCGAAGTAGTTGCAGATTCGATGATCTTCGATGTTCTGGTTATGGGGGCCGGACCAGCTGGCTCCGCCGCTGCGATTCGTGCCGCACGGAAAGGCTTGAAAGTTGCGTTGGTCGAGCGGGCCGCGTTTCCGCGCGACTTGCCGGGCGAAGCGCTGCTTCCGGAGGTCGAAGGCCTCTTTCGAAAGCTGGGTGTCATAAAGCGAGTTGCGGACGCGCCTTTCATTCGCTCGCCCGGCTGGATTCTCGAAAGCAAACGGCGTCATGTGATTCTGTTTAACAACGGGAGCAGGCTTCGCTTCGGATACCTGGCATGGAGAGCAGAACTGGATGCCCTGCTGCTTGACCAGGCGCGGGCGGCCGGGGTACACGTTTTCCAACCCGTGCGCGTCAATTCCGTGGTCCTGCGCGAAAGACGAGTCCGGACCAATCGGGGCGATATCCGTTTCCGGTACCTGGTGGACGCAACCGGCCGCAACAGCATTCTGCACCGTGAACTGGGATTGCAAGTGCGGCGCATTTCGCCCCCGTTGATCGCGCGCTATGGCTATGTGTTCGACGGATCGGCGACTGGCCTGATGCCCGTCTTTTACGACCATGCCTGCGGATGGACCTGGTTATCGCGCGTGCGATCGGACCGCAGCCAGTTCGTGCAGCTTGCGCTGCAGGAGTCCGCGGTGCTGCCCACCCTTCCACCGCCGTTTGACACCATTGCGCGCGCACGCGGCGCCGACGTCACCTGGCGATTTGCGCCAGCCTGCGCGGAGCCCGGGTATTTTTTGTGCGGGGACGCGGCCGGCGTTTTGGATCCGGCGGCGTCAAGCGGGGTCGGCCGGGCATTGGCGAGTGGCCTGAAAGCGGCGGAACTGATCATTAAAGTGACCAGGGGCCTCGACGCGGCACAGGCGGCCGCCACCTACCGGCGATGGTGCCTGCGGCAATTCACGCGCTATGCCCGCCAACTCGCCGTTCACTATGGACAGCTCAACAACCCGCCAAAATGGCTCGCGACATTGGAAGGCCATTTTGTTTCGCTCAAAAGAGAATTGCGTGAGCGTGCCGCATGAGAACATTGCATGAGAAATATCTTGCAATCGGGTCCCTGCCGGAATACACTAAACCGAATATGACCCCAACCAAACCGGCAGTGAAAAAGAAGGCGGCGGCGAAGAAAGCCGCGGCCCCGGCAGTAGGCAAGAACATGGCTGCGCTCACAAAGGCCAATGTCATACCCAAGGGCTACGAGAACTTTACACCTGCCGAAAAGCAGGCCGTGGAGTCACTTTCCGCAACCGAGGTTACCGCCATCATCTCGACCGGCGCCAAGCTGGGCAAGAAATATTTCGCCAAACATGCCGTCCACGGCATGTACTTCTAGGAATTTTTTGAAAACAGCGCGGCCAACGTTTCGCAACAGCGAGGTCGTGCGGGCCAAGATTGCGCTGTTCGGCGGGCGGCTTGGATCCATTGCTGCCCAGTTGTGGAATCATCCGCAATTTCCACGGATCTATCGCGAGTACATTTTTCAAAGCCATTCCATCATTCGCGCCAGCGTCCCATTGATGCAGGCAGCCGAACAGGCATGCGCCAAGCCTTGTCACGCGGAGGACCCGGTTCTGCAGGGCTTCGCCCGCTACCTGCAACGTCACATCCCGGAAGAGACCGGACACCACGAGTGGATCCTGAACGACGGCGAGGCCCTGGGGCTGAAGCGCACGGCAATTCTGGAGCGCCCTCCCAAAGAGAGTGCCACGCAATTGGTCGGCGCGCAGTATTACTGGATCCACCACTACAATCCCATCGCGCTGGCGGGCTACATCGCCACTATGGAGGGCAATCCCGACCCCGTCGAGGCCATTGAGGCGCTGGCGGAGCGAAGCAAACTTCCGCTGAAGTGCTTCAGCAGTTTTCTCTATCACGCAAAAATCGATCACCGGCACCGGCGCGAACTGGACGAGGTTCTCGACTCGTTGCCGCTCACATCCGCGCATCTGGAGTTGATCGGCGTCAGTTCTCTGCGGACGATTCGCGTGATGACTGAAATTCTTGAAGACATTATCGAGTCCGGCCGGTCAAAATGACGCCACGATCATCCAATTGCCGTAAGAGCCAGGCTTCCCTCGGCTGATCCCGCGGAAGCCCGCGGCGCGCAGCATACGCCGATACTCCCGGAACGTGTATACGTCGCAGGAGCCGGTAGCGAATAAGTGGATCGCAAAGCTGGCTTCGGCCGGCGGCGAAACGCGGTCGTCGTTCACCACGAAGTCGAGCACAACCAACTTCCCTTTCGGTTTCAGGGCGGCGCGGCATTTTCGAAACAGCTCGATGTTGGCGCCCGGCTCCAGATGGTGGGCGATGTTGCCGGTGATCGCCACATCGTAAGGTCCCCCGAAACCGACCTTGAACGCATCGCCGGGGATGCGATGGAAGCGTTTTTCGACGCCGGCCCTGCGTGCGTTTTTTGCCGCGACCCGCAACACTTGCCGCTCGTCGAGTGCGTAAATTTCGGCTTCGGGATTACGGGCGGCGAGCGCAAGTCCGTAGAGGCCGTGGCCGGCGGCGACGTCGAGAATTTGGATGGGTCCGGCGGAGTCCACTTGCATCGCTTTGGCCATGAACTCCGCCGTAGCCGGAGCCAGAGGCGACATGCATCGCGCAAAGTCCGGCCAATTGGTTTTCTGCGAACGGCTGCGGCCACGCTTCACGGAGCGCGTGAGATCGCTGAAGGCTTCGATATAAGTGTCGCTTGCCAGAAACTGAATCGCGGAACCGAAGTATGCCGGCGAATCCTTTGACAAGTAAACCCTGGAGTTGAGGGTCAATTGATAGCGTTTGCTCTCTTTCACCAGATGCTGGTGGACGGCGAGGTTGTCGCATAATACGCGCAGGCCGCGCTCGGAGGCCCGGGTCTCTTTCGCGAGCGCCGGGATGCTGTCGACGCCCCGGCCGATGCGCGTGAAAAGATCCAGTTCGATGGCTGTCCGCAGCGCGAAAGTGCGCTCATAGGCGACAAATTCCTCCATGAGCCAGTTCGGGCTGAGTGAGTGCATTCGATCAGGCTAGCACCGGTACACGCGGCTTCAGCCGCGTTGAAGAAACGCGTCTGAAGCGGCAAGTACCGACCCGTCAATCCTGAGCATGGCAAGCAGTTCCGCGAAGCGCGGATCTGCCCGCATACGCGCAAAACTATCGCCCCATATATGACTCAGAATGAGCGGATCGCGGCGCTCCAGGCTGGCGAATGCCCAGTAGAAAGCTGCATCCAGATCCCCCTGGGCGGCAGTAATGAAAAAGGAATACAATGCCTGCGAATCGCGATGCGGCTCCAGCGCCAGTTCATCCAGAATCCCCTCGGCGTCTTTCTCCCGCCCCGCCGCGGCATAGGCGATGCCCAATGCCCCCAGCGTCATTCCCCAGCGGCCCGAGCCATGCGCCCAGCGTTCGGCCAGTTCCTGGGCCTCATCCATGCGGCCCCGGCGCGCGCGCTGCCGAATCCGGTTCCATTGCCCAGGGACGTAGTTGGGATCCAGATGATGAATACGCTCGAGCGCGTTCTCTTCCGCTTCGTATTTCTGCATGCATTCCAACACCAGCGCGCGATTGGAAAGAATCGGTAAAGATAACGGGTCGATCACCAGTGCTTTTTCGTGGCACGCAAGCGCTTCTTCCAGGCGGCGCAAGGGAGAAAGCAGGAAAATCCCTTTACAGGTATAGGCCCATTGCGAATTCGAATTCAGCTCGATCGCGCGATCAAAGTGGCGTTCGGCTTGTTCCCAGTCGAAATCGCCCAGGGCATAGTGATTGGCCAGAACATAGTTGGCGTCGGAATTGCCGGGATCGAGCCGCGAGGCCTCGCGGACGGACTTGAGAGAAAGTTCCAGACAGCTGCGTGGATCTCCCATGCCCGCGAACATCTGGCCCCAGTGATAGAGCGCGATACCCAGATGCGCGGCGGCGTAGTCCGGATCGATAGCCAGTGCCTTTTCAAAACTGGCTAAGGACGCTGCCTGGTCGCCAGGCGCGAAGCGGTAAAAATGATAGCGTCCTTCCAGTACCGCTTCGTAGGCGGCAAAGTGAATTGTGGGCGCTTTCGCCGGATCCTGGCGCGTGAGCGTCATTTTGAGTTCCGAAGCGATGGCGGCGGCTATTTCATCCTGAATGGCGAAAACATCGATCAGACTGCGGTCAAATCTCCGGGACCAGATCTGCGTGCCGGTGTCCGCGGCGATGAGTCGCGAATTGACGCGTACATGGCCGCCCGCCACGCGAACGCTGCCCTCCAGCACATAGCCCGCTCCCAGTGCTTCGGCGATGGCACGGACATCCTGAGTGCGTTCCCGGAACGTGACGGTGGAGGAATGGGCGATCACGCGTAAACCGGACACGCCGGAAAGCGCGGTGACGATGTCTTCGGTCAAACCCTCGCTGAAGTAATCGCTGTCGGAGTAATCGCTTCCGGCGGCTGCCCCGAGCTTCGTGAAAGGAAGAACCGCAATAGATTTCTTTTCTAACGATGCCCCCGCTTTCGCCAAAGCCGAGCGCAACTCGCCCATGGTTTGAAAACGATCGTCGGGATGCTTGCGCAGGCAGCGCGCTACCACCTGCTCCACCTCGGGACTTGCCTGTAACGGCGCAGGCTCACCATGGCGGACGGCTCGCAGGATCGCCTCCAGGGACTCGCCCTTGAACGGTTGCCTTCCGCTCAGCAGCTCATAAAGCACAATCCCGAAAGAAAAAATATCGGAGCGCGCATCGGCAATCAAGCCCGCAGCTTGTTCGGGAGACATGTAAGGGGGCGTGCCTATAAGGGTACCCACCTCGGTCTGGCCGGACTCCGCGCCCGAATCCGCCACGGTCAGGGTTTCGAATTCGGCATTCTCGCGTAAAACACCCGCGGGTTCCGGTTGAGCTTCGCTCGCGGGCGATTCGCGTGGAGGCAACAACGCCGGCGAACCGGCTGCCTGAAAGCTGGCAATACCGAAATCCAGCAGTTTGAGCTGGTCGCCGGTCACGATAATGTTGGCCGGCTTCAAATCGCGATGAACGATGCCGCGCTTGTGCGCGACCTCCAGCGCCACGGCAATGCGCGAGGCCAATTGAAGCGCCATCGCTTCCGGCAGCGGCCCACGCAGTCGCTCGCCCGCAAGGTATTCCATCACCAGGTAGTTCGGCCCGACGTCGTGAATAGTGCAGATGTTGGGATGGTTCAGGGCCGCGATGGCGCGCACTTCGCGGTCGAAGCGCTGCATGAAGCGCGCCGGTACTACTTTGATGGCGACATCGCGGCCCATGCGCGTGTCAGTCGCCCGATAGACACGGCCCATTCCGCCCTTGCCGATGCGCTCGACGATACTGTAGGGGCCGAGCCGGTCGCCGGGAGAAAGCATACTACTGGTTTTACCGCGTCGCCCTTGCCAGCCCCTGGGGGAACGAAAAGAAATCGTCCGGGTCGAAGGCTTTCTTGACTTCGATCAGGCGCTCCAGATTGCCGCCGAAGTAGGCATGGCCAAAATCCTCGATGCCGCGATTCGGATAATTTTGATACGAATGTCCATTCGACAACGGCCCCACCACCTGATCGAATTTCGCAATGTCGGCTTCCGCTTTGTCACGGGAATTCTCGTAAAGCCAGAAGGGCATGAAAAATACGTCCATCATGGCCCTGCGATGCCAGAAAGCCGTGGCCTCCGGTGCAATAGCATTGATTGCCCCTCCATAGGATTCAAAGCCTATGGAGTTATTCGGCTCGCCGACGGCGCGATAGAGTTCGAGGACATCGCGGCATTCCTGTTGCGACAGATACCGGCCGACGATGTGCGACCTGGCCAGGGCGCGCGCGGAAGCGGGAAGGTTCAGCGGAAGTTGCGTGGGGTAATTGAGCAGGTATTCGTTCATTTCCCGATACGTGCCCCGGCGCCAGATGTCGCGATGATCTTTCGCATCGGGGATCGCCCGGAACAACGGATCGAGCGCCTTCCGGCAATTCACCTCCGTTCCGCGGAACATCCCGCGGATCATAAAAAACGGCTCCACAGGGCTGCTCGGCGACGCCTGGGTGTGTATCAGCAGGGCCTGGCTGCCAAAGTGGGGCGGCAGTGCGTCGCCGGTGAAATTGGTTTGCCACGCATGAATCGCCGTGGCGGCCGCCGTCTGGTGCGCCGGAGAAATCTGCCACCGGAACCCGAATGCCCAAACTTCCTTCATTGGCTTCAGCCGGTATTCGATCTCGAGCAACACGCCGAAGTTGTTGCCCGTGCCGCCGCGGACGGCCCAAAATAAATCCGGGTTCTCCCGTTCACTGGCTTTCACAATACGCCCGTCCGCCAACGCCATTTCGAAGCTCGTCACCTGATCGCAATTCATGCCGAACATCGGCGATGTGAATCCGTAGCCGCCGCCCTGCATATAGCCTGCAACGCCGACCGTCTCGCAGCCGCCGCCGGGAACGTGCAGATGGAACAATTCCAGCGTGGCGTTCACCTGCGCAAAGTTCGCGCCCGCACCGGCCCAGGCCACCGCTTTTTCCGCATCTACCTTCACATAGTTGAGGCCGCTGACATCGATCACCATATCGTCATTCACCGAGTAGCCGGCCATGCTGTGTCCCCCGGAGCGGCAGACAGGTTTAAGGCCCGCCTCTTTGGCGAAGTTGATGCAGGCGACGACGTCCGAAAACCCCTGGCAGTAAACGACAATTTGTGGAAAGCTCTGAAACGCGAGGGTGAAGCATTCGCGGGCGGACGGATACGAAGCGTCTTGCGGGAGAACGATTCGTCCAACCAATTTCCCGCTCAGGCGGTTCAACTGTTCAGACGTGAATTTGAGTTCACCGGATCGCTCCGTCGAAACATTACTGACTTCGTGCCAACGAAGCAGGCGCCGCATGGATCTCCTCGGTGTGCCGTGACGTTTTTAATGAAGTAGTATACATTGGCGCACTGAAGCGGTAATCAGGAGTTCAAGACACAACGTTTATGGAGCAAATCGGGCTTCAGGCGCCAGAAAAGGAAATGGAAGCACGAGCGCACGAATACCTGAGATCCGTCTCAGGGGGCAATTCAGGGGGCAATCAGGTTACGAATATAAGAGCCGATTTTCAGGCAGCCTCTCTTACGGCGTGGCGAAAGGGGAGCCCTCGGCCCCGCGCGCCGGAGGAATTTGCAGGCGCTTTTCGCGCTCGGCGTTCACAGGTCTTCAACGTCTCTTTTCACTCTGGCGAATCCCGCGTATCGACTTGGAATCCGTCATGCCCTGCTCGACACCCGCTCTCGATGCCCGGTCGCGTAGTCGACTGCGCGAGGTCTCGGCTGCGACGAACTGATCGGGATAAATCCCGGCTACGTGAGGGAGCACTAATACCGATCGGCGTTCTTGAGCCGCGCCAACGCGAATGCTATCGCGCCACTACGCCCGTTTGAGACGACGCGCAAGTCCCACAGCGAGGAGTCCAACGCCTAACAGCGCCACCGGTGCCGGCTCGGGAGTGGTCGTAATCGGCGCGAACTCCAGCGCCTGATAGAAACCCTCCACATTCGCGGAAGTGACGCCGGTACCGTCGAGCTGGTCAAACGGGTTGATAAATGCCCCAAGGTCTGGCAGTGGTCCAGCCGGGACGGGGGCTGTGAAGAACACGCCTTCTCCGGTTCCTGCGCCGCCCGGAACCGGATTGGACATGACAGAGTAACCGGGGAAGATGGCGGATGTTGGCGTTATCGCAGCGCCGGTGGAATCAAGAAACTCGGCAAATGCACCGATAAAATTAGCCGGCACGGCCAAGTCGAGGCCCGTCTGACCGATAGACCAGTCATCCGACGTGCTTGGCACCAATTGCGTGCCGGAAGTGGCGGTTTGATAATCGAATACCAGCCATTCGTTCCCTCCTGCGAACACTTTCGAAATCGTCAGATTCAGCGATCCGCCATCCGGCGACGTAGTGCCATCTGCCAAGGTTACAGTGGTGGAAAACGAATCCGGCGAATTGCCGCCGGAATCCGTGAAAGTGCTGCCGATGACGAACAAGTCCGACCCCTTTGCGATCTGATTGAGCCCAAACAGAAGGAAAGCGGACGAAGCGAAAACCAAACTGTTTATCTTCACGAGATCCTCCGACGGCCAGCCTCAGCGAGCTTAAGCTGCCAATAGTAGCCGTGATTTTCACTGTACCTGGGGTTATTTCCTTCTGTCAAGCTGAATTGAGGCTGCATGAGGCCACCTTGGTTAGAAGCAGCCCGGACTTCAGTCTGCATTTTGATATGCTGTTCGCACGCAGGAAGGAAAAAACGAACCCATGAGAATTAACCAATCCATCGCTATCGGAACGATTCTGCTATCAGCCGCGGTTGGCACGGCTCTCGCCCAGGGACCGCCCCCCGGAGGCGGCCGCGGCAGAGGACCAGCGCCTCCCGGCCTGGCCCTGAGCTCACCGGACTTCGAGGATGGCGCCGTAATCCCGAATAAGTACACCCAAGCCGATCCCAACCCGGTCTCGCCCAAGCTCGAATGGAAAAACGTGCCCGCGGGCACCGTGAGTTTCGTGCTTCTCATGCACGACCCGGACGTGGCCCTCGGGAAGAAGACCGATGACGTTACACACTGGATGGCATTCAACATCCCCGGCACTGCCACTGAGCTCGCCGGTGGGCAATCCGCCGAACCGAAGCTGGCCGACGGCATGATTCAGATCGTGAATCTGGGCCGCAAGGTGGGCTTCATGGGCCCCGGCGCACCTCCGGGCACCTATCATCACTACACGTTTGAGCTTTTCGCTCTCGACACGAAGCTGGATCTCGGACCGGACGCGACTCGCGACCAGGTGATCGCCGCTATACAGGGCCATATCCTCGGCAAAGGCGTGCTCGTGGGCCGTTTCCACCGGTAGAACGCGCCGGTACACGCGGCTTCAGCCGCGTTTAGACCACTCACTCGTTGAACAGCGCCCGCGGGTAGCCTTCGCCGAAGCCGACCGCGGCGACGCGACGTTACTGAAGAACTTTCCCCGCGACTGTAGGGCGGCCAATATTGGCTGCAGCCGTCCTTCAGGCGGCTATTGGGGCGTGAGCCTCAACAATTTGCTTGTGAACGGCGTATCGGGTGACACCGCGCTGCCGCCGCTGTCCGTCAGCACGTAAACGGCGCCGTCCGGCCCCACGCGCACGTCCCGGATCCGGGCGTGCAGATCGGCGAGCAAAGGTTCTTCCGCCACGACCTTATCGTTGAGGATCGTAAGCCGGTCGAGCACCATACCGCGCAGACCGCCGACGAAAACGCTGCCCCGCCACTTCGGAAACATCGAGCCGTTATAGAAGGCGAGACCCGAGGGCGCGATCACCGGATCCCAGTAATACACCGGCTCCTCCATCCCTTCCTTGTGCGTGATGCCCTCGCCGATCGCGTTACCCGGATAGTCGATCCCGTGCACGATCGCCGGCCATCCGTAATTCCTGCCTTTCTCGATGATGTTCAGTTCGTCGCCGCCGCGGGGGCCGTGCTCGGTTTCCCATAAACGCCCGGTCGACGGATCGAATGCCAGGCCTTCCTGGCTGCGCGTGCCATAGGCCCAGATCTCGGGAAGAGCGCCCGGTTTCCCGATGAAAGGATTGTCCGGCGCAGGCGCGCCCTCGGGCGAGATGTGGATGATCTTGCCGAGATCCGTATCCAGCCGCTGTGCAACATCCCAGGGCGGCGAATCCGATCGGTCGCCGATCGTGACGAACAGACTGCCATCCGGCGCGATCGCGATACGGCCTCCGGATTTACCGCCAAGTCTTTTCGAGGGCATCGCCGGTTGGGCTCGAAAGATGACCCTCGCGTCGCTCAGGGCATTCCTGGCTTCATCCAACCGGGCCCGCGCGACATACGTATTGCTGTTCGTGCCATCGACGAAATCGTAGAACGTGAAAAAGATCTGGCGGTTGACCGCAAAACGCGGATCCAGCACCACGTCGAGCACGCCGATATCCTTCGCGGCGGGTGACTTCAAATCGGCCACACCGCTCACCGGGCCCGATAGCATTCCTTTCGTGTCGAGAATGCGTATGCTGCCAGGCAGCCTTTCGGTGAGGAGAATTTTTCCGTCCGGCAGGAATGCAAGGCTCCATGGTGCAGGCAGGTTATCGATCAGTGTCGTAACGCGGAACGGCGCCGTCGCGTGATACGGCGCACGGGTCTGCTCGCGGAACGCGGGCTTGTCGTCGCTCTTTTCGGGTGGACGGCTCTCCACCGGCTGGCCCTCCGTTGGCTTGAGAGGCACCTGCGCATCGACGGCGGCAGGGAAGAGGACTATGCAAGTCCACAAGGCCGTGATCAAAAAAGTTTTCATGCGTGACACCTTCCGGCACGCCCATTATAGGCCTGAAGTGGGGCGGACGATCGTCTTGCGTCGTCTGACGTCCTCCAGGCATACCGATGGCGAACAGGCCGCACTGAACGCCTAAGCCACTAACCACATTTGGCCTTCTCTCTGGTCCACGCGAGCCCGTTGAAGAAATCCACAGCCGCCGCGACTGCCCACCGGGAATGACGCCTGCTGAAGAAATGCGCAAGGTCCAATGTTCCCCGGACCTATGCTTCATCGCTGACGACGCGGTCGCAAATGCGCGACGCCACGACCGGAACATCTGTAGTTCGGACACACGGCCACTGGCTAAACTGGATAGGATGAATAACCGACAAATCTTTCCCGGGTTCCTGTTGTTTGCGTCCCTGCTCAGCGCCCAGACACCGGCGGCCAAACCACCGCAACAGCCTTCCTTCATGGGCCCCTGCGCCAATCTGGTGTGCGAAATCGAAAACGATTGGTCCCGCAACAACGTGATGATCTACGGGCTCGCCGCCGCGATGCCTGAGGATAAGTTCAACTACAAACCCACGCCCGCCCAGCAATCTTTCGGCGAGCGTGTGCTGCACGCGGCCCAGATAAATCTCATGCTGCTGCAGGCCCTGGGCGCCAAAACTCCCGCGCCCGCCATCGACGCGAATGCGACATCGAAGGCCGCGTCGATGGCCGCACTGCAGCGCGTCGGCGAATATGGTGTTGCGGTGATCGGGGAACTCGGTGAGCAGGGCCTCGCCGCGCGCATCGATTCTCCGGGCCCCCTGGCGTTCTTCATGGGCCCCAGGTTGAGCCGCCAGAGAGTCCTGTACTTCCTGATGATGCACTCGCAGGATACTTACGGTCAGCTGGTTGTATACGCACGGTTGAACGGCGTCGTTCCACCGGCGAGCCGTCTGCCCTGAACGCTGCCTGGTACACGCGACTTCAGGCGCGTTCGTCGCTACCGGGTATTGTCGTGATGCTCCGCCGTGACGTAATGCCCGGCGTCCTTATCGATGCAGGGCGCGGCCTCTTCCAGCGCATCGGGCTGGAGCGTCAGCGTGCGCGACAACGTCCACGGTTTCTGCAGCACCTCGGGGTCTTCCGCGGTCGCCTGGTACTGAATCGTGTCTCCCACGCGCCGCAGCCGTTCCGTGACGTGCAGCTTCCGGCTGTGAAGCAAACCATTGTCGCCCAGCCAGGTTTCGTCGGTGAGACGAGTGACATCCACAACCAGCGTGTCGCCTTCCCAATGGCCCACCGAGTCGCCATTATACGTAGCCGCTGTTTCAGGGTCGGTACTATGGGCGCGTCCGTCGAGCGGAATCACGCGCCATTGATTGCCGGTATTGTCGGCGTAGAGAAAGACCGCCTGCTTGGGCGTGTGCACGATCTGATGCGGAGGTCCCACGCGCGGGACGCCCGGCGCCACGCAATGCAGCGTCGGATCTTCCGTCACCTGATTGTCGTAAAGCAATTTCACCTTGGCCGCGAACTCGGGTTTGTAATCCGGCTTGGAGTCGCCCAGCGGGGTGGTGTAGAGCTTGGCATTTTTTGGATTGAACGCGCCGCCGACCACGTAACTCTCGCCGACTTTTTCAATCGTGCCGATGCCGAAGAAGTGGTGCCACACGCCGTTCAGGTCGGGGTGTCCGTCCGCCATGTGTGGCGTCGGCCTGGAGGCTGCGCCGGGATTCCTCGCCGCTTCCGCTGCGTAGTTGGTTTGCGCCCAAGTGCCTGTGGGCGCGGCCAGAATGACCGCGGCGAGCGCGGCCCGCGTGAGCATTCGGTGATTCGCGATCTCGGATATCATGATTTCCTCTCTACTTTTGCGTCCTTCCCAGACTGGGGTCGGCAGCCAGGGGGGACATGCTGAATACATGGCCGTCCGGATAGCTCAACTTTGTCATGAACCCGTACGCCCGCGTGCCGTCCTTGGCGGGGTTCGCCGTGACCGTCACTTCCTGCTTGTTGCTCATCATCACATCCTTGGTCAGCCCGCTGCCTCTGAAGAACAGCGGAGGCAGTGATTGCAGCGCCCAAGTGGTCGTCTTTCCCGCGTCGTCCTTCACGTCCAGATAGACGAAGATATGCGGATTGATCCAGTCGACTTTGGAGATGGTTCCCCGTAAGGTTACGGTTTTGTCCCCGTCGAACTCCGCGGCAAAAGAATGATGCGCGACCACGGGCAGCGCGCAAAACAGCGCCGCAGCCGCAGCCCAACCCAATCGATTTGTGGCTCTCATCCGATCCTCCAGCTATCTTGAAAAGTATATACTCGCGCGCCGCCGCGCACAATCGTGTAGTGTCCCGGAAATGCATGACGTGGGACAAACGATCGGTTTTTGTCGTCGGTCGCTTGTTCGGGAGATGAGCAGGCCACCAACGACGATGACCTGCCCCACGCACAATAAAAGGGACTGGTCCAGCATACCTCAGGGCAAAAAGGATGCCTCTGTGTGGTTTCCCCCCCTTGACATTCGACAGGAGTATGTCTTAATCTATTGTCGAATATCGAGAGGAAGAAAATGCCCCCATCGAAGGAAATGCCGCCATCGACCGACTTGCTGCAGGGAACGCTCGATCTGCTCATATTGAAAACGCTTTCCCTGGAACCGATGCACGGTTGGGGTATCGCCAGCCGCATTCAGCAGGTTTCCAAAGATGCCCTCCAGATCGGGCAGGGTTCGCTTTACCCGGCACTGCATCGCCTCCAATACAGAGGATGGATTCAGGCGGAATGGGCAAATTCTGAAAATAACCGCCGCGCCAAATTTTATTCGCTGACTCGCGTGGGGAAGAAACAACTGGAGGCCGAACTCTCCAACTGGGACCGGCTGACTACGGCCATCTCCCTGGTTCTGAAACAAGTCTAGGGGACGCGTATGCTGCGGGAATTCCTGACTCGTCTGCGTTTCTTCCTGTCGCGCAAGCACCCCGCCGATCTCGACGATGAATTGCGGTTTCACCTGGAGCAGTGCACCCAGGCAAATGTCGCAAACGGTATGACGCCGCGGGAAGCTCATCGGCAGGCAGTAATCGCGTTTGGGGGCCTCCAGAGCACCCGGGAACAGTGCTATGAGCAGCGGCCTGGATGGCTGCTCGAGAGGGTGTACAAAGACATGCGCTATGTCATACGGCGGTTGAGACGCGCTCCCATGTTCACTGCAATCGCGCTGGTTACGCTCGCGCTCGGCATCGGCGCCACCACCGCCATCTTCAGCGTGGTGGAAGGAGTGCTGATCAAACCTCTCCCGTATCCCCAGGCCGAATCGCTGGTCGGAGTCTGGCACGCTGCGCCGGGGATCAAGGGCTTCGGGGATGCTCTGTCGTGCTCGGCATCGATGTACTTCACCTACCGCGAGAAAAGCGTGGCCTTCCAGGATATCGGCGTGTACCAGACCAGTGGGGCGACTGTAACCGGCCTCACGGAGCCGGACGTGGTTCCGACGCTGTCCGTCACCTGGGGCACCCTCCAGGCGCTCGGCGTGAGGCCCAGGGCCGGGCGCTGGTTTTCTCAAGCCGACGATGCGCCCGGCTCACCGGAGACAGTCGTCCTGAATTACGGCTATTGGCAGCGGCGATTTGGCGGGAACCCGTCGGTGGTTGGCCGCGCTCTGACGATAGATCAGCACCCGCGCACCGTGATCGGCGTCATGCCGGCCGGGTTCGAGTTCGGGAACAACCCCGATCTGATTCTGCCGCTGCAGCTCGATCGCAACCAGCAGTTCCTGGGAGGATTCATGTATCAGGGCATTGCGCGGCTCAAGCCCGGCGTCACGCTTCGGCAAGCGGATGCCGATCAGAAACGTATGCTCGCCATCTGGCTGAAGGCCTGGCCGCCGCCACCGGGATACAGCCGGGCCGTGTTTGAAAAGGCAGGCTTTGGTCCCAAACTTCAGCCCTTCAAGCAGCAGGTGGTGGGAAATGTCGGCACCGTGCTGTGGGTTCTGATGGGGACCATCGGACTGGTTTTGTTGGTCGCCTGCGCCAATGTCGCGAACCTGTTGCTGGTGCGCGCGGAGAGCCGGCAGCACGAGATGGCGATCCGGGCCGCGCTGGGCGCTGGTTGGAGAGCCATCGCGCGCGAAATGTTGCTCGAAAGCGCATTGCTGGGGCTTCTGGGCGGCGCGCTCGGGTTAGGGCTCGCCTACGCGGCGCTTCGCGTGTTGATCGCGAAGGGACCGCAAACGCTGCCGCGATTGAGTGAAATCGGCATCGATCCGCTGGTGCTGGTTTTTGCCCTCGGCATTTCTTTGCTGGCGGGGCTCCTGTTCGGCCTGATCCCCGTCCTGAAGTACGCAGTGCCGCATGTGGCGACATCGCTTCGCGGCGTCGGGCGAGGCTTCAGCCACGGACGCGAACACCATCGGGCGCGCAACACGCTGGTGGTGGGGCAGGTGGGGTTGGCGCTGCTTCTTTTGGTCGGCGCCGGCCTGATGATTCGCACCTTCCAGGCCTTACGGAGCGTCGATCCGGGATTCACGCGGCCGGAAGAGCTCCAGTTGCTGCGCATTCTGATCTATCCGGGGCAGGTGAAGGACTCCGAACAAGTGATGCGCATGCAGAACGCCATGCTGGATAAGCTGGCGGCGATTCCCGGCGTCACATCCGTTGCGCTTGCGGGCGACGCTCCGTTGGAAGGATTCGGCGGGAATAATACACTCTACGCCGAAGACAAGAACTATGGTGTCGGGCAACTTCCTCCCGTCCGGCAATTCCGATCCGTCTCACCGGGGTTTTTCAAAACCGCCGGGACACCTCTGATCGCCGGACGCGACTTCACCTGGACCGACCTCTATGAAAAACGCCGCGTTGCCATTGTTTCCCAAAACCTGGCGCGGGAGATGTGGGGTGGCGCGCGCGCCGCACTCGGCAAGAGAGTCCGGCAGGGCTACAACAATGATCCATGGAGAGAGGTTGTTGGCGTCGTCGCCGACGTTTACGATTCCGGACCGCAGGCGAAACCGCCCGCATTCGCCTACTGGCCTGCGTTGAAGGACAACTTCGGGGACGAACCCGTGAGCGCCACCCGCTTCGCCGTCTTCCTGGTGCGGACCAAACGCGCGGCGACGGAGAGCTTCCTGAATGAAGCGCGCCAGGCGATCTGGTCGGTGGACGCCGAGCTTCCGGTGTTCCGGGTCCGCACACTCAAGGACCTCTACGATCAATCCATGGCGCGTACTTCGTTCACGCTGGTGATGCTGGCCATCGCCGGCGGTATGGCGCTGGTTCTGGGTATCGTGGGGATTTACGGCGTAATCGCGTACGCCGTCTCGCAGCGCACTCGTGAGATCGGCATCCGCATGGCTCTGGGGGTGCAGGGCTCCGAACTCCGGCGAATGTTCGTGCGCGAAGGACTCCTGCTGGCGGCAATCGGCGCGGCGCTGGGAATGATCGCCGCCGCGGGACTCACCCGGCTGATGTCGTCACTGCTGTTCGGCATCACCCCTTTGGATCCGCTGACGTATGCCATGGTCCCGGTGTTCCTGCTCGCGGCGGCGGCGCTGGCGAGCTACGTCCCCGCGCGGCGAGCCACGATCGTGAATCCAGTGGAGGCCTTGAGGTCCGAGTAGGGTGGGCAATTTTGCCCGCGGCCGCCCTTTCAGGCGGCACGGAGGTTTCAAAATGAAAACCAAACTTGCGGCCTTTGCCGGCTGCGTGGCTCTGTTAACGGCGGCATTGCCTTTACCGGCGCATCATTCCTTCGCCGCCGAGTACGACAACTCGAAGCCCGTAAGCCTCAAAGGCAAGGCCATCAAAATGGACTGGGTGAACCCGCATTGCCATCTGATTATCGAGGTCGCCGCGCCGGATGGCAGGACTGAACAGTGGACCGCGGAAACCCCTCCGCCCAATACTTTGTATCGCGCCGGCTGGCGCCAAACCACGATCAAGGGCGGCGAGGAACTCACCGTCAACGGATTTCTCTCGAAGGACGGCGCCAACCTCATGTGGGCGCTGAGCGTGGATTTCGCCGGCGGGCGAAAGTCCATGGCGACATATACGTGAACAACTTCGAGAAGACCTGGCAATCACTCGTATCTCAAAGCCGCGACGGGACTGATTTGCGAAGCCCGCCGGGCCGGGAAGTACGCCGTGAGCGCCGCCGTTGCACTCAGCGCCAAAGCGGCAAGACCCACCAGAACCGGATCGTTCGCTCTGACGTCGAAAAGAATTCCCGAAACCACGCGGGCGACGGCAAAAACGCATGGCAGCCCCAGCGCCAGTCCCGCGGCGATTAGCGCCAGAGATTCCCCGAAGACCATCCGGAAAAGCCTGGACTCCGCGGCGCCCAGCGCCAGCCGTATCCCCAGTTCGCCGATACGCCGCGCCACCGCGTAAGACATGACGCCGTACAATCCGAAGCAGCCGAGTCCGAGCGCCAGCAAACCAAAACCGGAAGTCAGCCACATAATCAGGCGATCCTGTCTCAGGTTGCTGCCGACCTGTTCGGAGAGGACCGTAATACGCTCGATGGGAAGATTCGGGTCCACTCCCACGACCACCTCGCGGATTTCAGGCACTCGCGCCGCCGGATCGCCGGTCACTCGCACCTCCAGGCTTCCTCCATAGACCGTCCCCTGCTGAATCGGATAAAAGATCATGAGTGGAGGCTCCTCGCGCGCGCTGTTGACACGCGCGTCGTCGACGATTCCCACGATCTCCGTACCCGTCTTCGCACCGATGTCCGTATAGCCAAACCGGTGGCCGATGGCATTGCCGGCTGGAAAATAGCGGCGGGCGACCGACTCACTCACAATTCCGACCCTCGCGCCGTCTTTTTTGTCCCGATCGCTGAAGTTCCTTCCGCTGAGTAAACGCATGCCGACGGTGGAAAAATATTCGGTTCCGACGTAGTTCTCCTGCACCAGAACCTGCTCGCCCGGCCGCGAATCGTAGCCCACGATCCGGATATCCGAAATATCACGGCAGCTGGTAGCCAGTCCGCACATCGCGACGGAGGCCGAACGAACCCCCGGCGCCGATTCCACGCTCTCCACCAGGCGCCGGTAGAGCTGTTGCAGTTGGCCCGACGGATAACCCGCCGATTGCGGGTTGATCCAGACCGTGACCACGTGCTCCTTGTCGAACCCCAGACGCACATTCCCGAGATGCCGCAGGCTGTCGGCGAACCAGATGGCCGTCACGGCCAGAATGAGAGCGAGCGCCATTTGCGAGACCACCAGCAGCTTTTGCGTGTTGATCCGCGCCCCTTCGCGAACGCCGCGGGCTCCCGCTCTCAGCGCCCCTTCCAGATCGACGCGCGTCGCGCGAAACGCGGGCGCGAGGCCGAAGAGAAGCGTTGTGAAGACGGAAAGCGCCACGGTGAAACCGAACACGCGTGCGTCGGCTCCGGTGGAAATAGGCGTAGGGCCGGCCGTGGTTCCAAGCGTGTTCCGCACCAGCAATTCGCTTGCCGCGTTTGAGAACGCCAGGCCGGCGGCGGTGGCGATCGAAGCCAACAGCAAACTCTCCGTCAGCAGTTGACGGATCAGCCGGCCGCGTCCGGCGCCAAGGGCCAGCCGTACCGCGATCTCGCGCTGCCGCCGGTTGGCCCGCGCCAGCAGGAGATTGGCCGTGTTCGCGCACGCGATCAGCAAAACCAGCGCCACCATGGCCATCAGCGCGAACAGAGGCCCTGTAAATTGGCGGCGCAGGAAACCGGAGAATCCCTGCGTTACGGCGTCGAGCGAGAGCCGCTGCTGCAAAGCAAGACGCCGGGCTTCGGCATCCCCGATTTGCTCCGCCGTCTGCGCGACCCACTGCCGAAAAACGGTGTCGAGCGCCGCCGCATTCTTCCTCGTCCGGACGATCAGGTTCAACCAGAAGATTCCGTCCTGAGCGATCCACGGTTTGTCCGCGTCGGCATTTGTCGACCTGAAGTTCTGTGAGTAATGCACCGCCTGCTGCATGACCAGAGGAATCCAGATGTCGGTTGGCGACTCGATCCACATCCCCGTAAAACCAGCGGGAGCGACTCCGACGATCGTGAAATGGGAACCGTTCAAAGCGATCCCGCGTCCCAGCACGCCGGCCGATCCGCCAAACCGCCGCTGCCACAAATTGTGACTGATAACGGCCACCGGCTGCCCCCCGTCGGTGCGATTGTCTTCCGGAACGATCATGCGCCCGAGAGCGGGAGATAATCCCGCCAGTTCGAAAAATTCCCCGGACACGAGTTGCACGGAATCCGGCTCGGTTTCCCGATCTCCGTCGACCAAAGCTCGAACCGTCGCAACCCGGCTCATGGCCGCGATTCCGTGAGGGCCGGCCACACTCCGCATCCGTTCGAACATCGGATACGAAAAGATATTCTTCACCGAAGTTCGGGACAGAGGATTGCTCAAGTCGAACAATTGCTCCGGGCGAGAAACCGGGAGCGGCCGCAACAACACCGCGTTGAGCACCGAGAACAACGCGGTGTTGGCGCCGATTCCGATCCCGAGAGACAGCACGACAACCACCGCGAATCCGGGATAATTCAGCAAACCGCGGACCGCGTATCGCAGATCCTGCAGGATCGTGCCCAGCCACGCACCGGGGCGAACGTCGCGGACCTGCTCCTTCACCTGCTCGATGCCTCCCAATTGGATTCGGGCCGCGCGCAGTGCGTCGTCCCGGGTCATGCCGGCGCGCGTCTTTTCTTCCGCGAGTTCATCGACGTAGGAGCGCAGCTCGTCATCCAGCTCACGCTCGGCTCGTTCATGTCGAAATGGATTGAAGAGAATCTTCCTCATCCCCGCCACCGTTTCAGCTCGCTTCGAGCGCCTGCGCGATGGCGACCGCCACGCGGTCCCAGCGTACTTTTTCCGCCTCCAGTTGTCGCCGGCCCGGCTTGGTCAGGCGGTAGTATTTGGCGCGCCGGTTCGATTCCGATTCACCCCACTCCGAGACCAGCCAGTCCTGATTCTCCATGCGGTGCAGGGCGGGGAAGAGCGATCCGGGCTTGACCTGGAAAGTCCCGCGTGTCATCTGTTCGATCCGGCGCGAGATACCCAGGCCATGCAGCCTTTCGAGCGAGACGGCTTTCAGAATGAGAAGGTCCAGTGTGCCGGGCAGCAGGTCGGCCGGTTCCATCGGCTGTCTCTCCTATAGACTGTCGATAGAATACGACGCTTCCTATAGATTGTCAATAGGAAAGCCCGAACGAAATCCGACTGCCGCCGGGAACCGCGACCCGCGCTACGATGAACATAAGTTCGAATTGATATGCCTGTAAATCCATATGCGTCTCAATTGGGAGACTTGGACCCGCTGCCGGTAACTCGCGCCACACCGGCTCGACTCCGGACTCTTGTTGCAGGGCTCGGCGCGGATAAACTCAACGCCCATCCGGCTCCAGGCAAGTGGAGCGTCCGGGACATACTCAGTCATCTCGCGGATTGCGAGGTCGTATTTGCGTTCCGGTTGCGGCAGGCTCTGGCCCAGGATCGCCACGTCGTCCAGCCGTTCGATCAGGACGATTGGGCCGCAACCTACGGGCGCTATGACGCGCATACCGCGCTCGCCACATTCTCCGCGATTCGCGAATGGAATCTGGCGCTGATCGCAGGGCTCGCGGCCGTGGATTTGAATAAACCCCTTAACCATCCCGAACGCGGCGATATGACATTGCGGGTTGTGATCGAAACTATGGGTGGCCACGATCTGAACCATCTGCGGCAGGTGCAGGCGATTCTCGGTATATAGTGAGTCGAGGAGGCGGGATGGCCAGCGGATTCAAACAATTTTTGTTGCGCGGCAACGTGGTGGACCTTGCGGTCGGCGTCGTGATCGGAGCCGCGTTTGGCGGCGTGGTAACGGCATTTACGAAGGATCTGCTTACGCCCCTGATCGCGGCAGTAGCCGCCAAACCCGATTTCTCGGCGATTCAGTTCACCATCAACGGTAGTAAGTTTCCCCTGGGCGACTTTGTAAATGCCATCGTTTCGTTCCTCATTATCGCGATTGCTGTTTATTACATGGTTGTGCTGCCGGTGAACGCGCTGGTTTCGCGCGCCCGCAAGGAGCCTCCCGCCGATCCGACGACCAGGAAGTGCCCCGAGTGCATGAGCGAAATTCCGATCGGCGCCAGGCGCTGCGCCTTCTGCACCAGTCAACTGGCGGTTTGAAACCGGGACATGCGGCGATAGCCGCGTTTCCCGCTTCCCATTTTCGATCCATGTGATAGGTTAGTCTTTTCCCCCATGAATTTTGACCGGGCAGTCGCACGTCTGATCGATCACACCATCCTGAAGCCCGAAGCCGTTCGCGACGAGGTGCGCCAGGTGTGCGCCGAAGCCTTGAAATTTGAGTTCGCCGGCGTCTGCGTCAACCCGTTCTGGACGAAGTTCGCCGCCGCGGAACTGGGCGATTCGCCTGTAAAAGTCTGCACCGTAGCCGGGTTCCCGCTGGGCGCCACCACCGCGTCCGCTAAAGTCGCCGAGGCTCTGGCGGCGCTCCGGGACGGCGCGGAAGAAATCGACATGGTAATCAACATCGGCGCTCTGCGGGGCGGCGAACGGGACATCGTCAAAGCGGATATTCAGGGAGTCGTGTCGGCGAGCCACGGCCATGGCGCCATCGTCAAGGTGATCGTTGAAACGGCGCTTTTGGACGAGGCGCAAAAGATTCTCGCGTGCAGGCTGGCCCAGGATGCAGGCGCGGATTTCGTCAAGACTTCGACGGGATTCGGCAAGGCCGGCGCAACCGTTGCCGATGTCGCCCTCATGCGCCGCGCCGTGGGAAAGTCGATGGGCGTAAAAGCGTCCGGGGGCATCCGCACGCTCGCCGATCTGAAGGACATGGTGGCCGCCGGAGCCACCCGCATCGGCGCCAGCGCCAGCGTGCGGATCATGCGGGAAACGGCTCGGGAACCGGCGGAGCAAACAATGCGGGACGCCGGGGTGTATTCGGAATCGGGCGACATGGAAAAAGGCTGACATGGCGGTATCTCGCGTTAAACCGGCCGTACGGTTCCGCGAACGCAGCGATCTGCTCGATTTTCTGCTCGAAGTCGCGACTCTCACGTCGGAAACTCTCGAACTGGATGAACTGCTCGCCAACGTCGCCTCCATCGTGCGCCGCGTCATCCCGTACGATCTTTTCGCCATTCTTTTGTTTCACGACAAACGCAAAGATCTGCGTATCCGTTATGCCGTCGGTCACCGCGAAGAAGTCGTGCGCAACCTCGCGCTTTCACTGGGCGAAGGCATTGTCGGCGCGGCGGCTGAAGGACGTCAACCGGTTCTCGTCGCCGACGTAACGGCCGACCATCGCTATCTCGGAACTTCCGACGTTGTCCGCAGCGAGTTGAGCGTGCCCATGATCGCCCGCCAGCGCCTCGTCGGCGTGATCGACGTGCAGGCCGGCCGCCCGGGCTCGTTCAAGGTCTACGACCGCACCATGCTGAGCCTCATCGCCGGCCGCGTCGCGGCGGCAATCGACAATGCGCAACTCTACCGGCGGGCCGAGCGGCAATATAGAACCATCCGCACGCTTTCCCGCGTTTCCAACGAATTCGCCTCCATCCTCGATATCGATTCACTGCTCAGCAAAGTAGCGTCGAGCGTTCGCGGCCTCATCAATTACGATGCCTTCAGCATCCTGCTGATCGACCCCGCGCAGCAGGCGCTGCGCCACCGGTTCAGCCTCCGCTTCGATCAGCGCGTCAATCTCGATAACATTCCGCTGGGCAAAGGAATCACCGGGGCGGCCGCCGCGTCCCGCGAAGTCGTGCGGGTCCACGACACCACCACCGATCCCCGCTACATCGCTTCGCATCCTGGTGTGCGTTCTGAAATCGCCGTGCCGCTGATCGTGCAGGATCGTGTGATCGGCGTGCTGAATCTCGAAAGCGAACGCATCGGATATTTCACCGAGGACCACGCGCGCACCCTGAGTCTGCTGGCCCCTTCCGTCGCGATCGCCGTCGAGAACGCCCGCCTTTACCAGGAGATCGGCGAGCGCGAGAAACGCATGCAGGACGATCTCAGGGCCGCATTCGAACTCCAGACCGTCCTTCTCCCATCCGAGGCTCCTCCGGTGGAAGGTCTGGAAATCGCCATCGGCCTTCGTCCCGCGCGTGAAATTTCCGGGGACCTCTACGACTTCTTCGAGCACACCGACTCGCACTGTGTCATCGCCTTTGGCGACTCGAGCGGCAAGGGCGCCGCGGCCGCGCTCTATGGCGCGATGGTCAATGGCCGGATGCGCACCCTCGCTCCCCGCCGCCGTAGCCCGGCCGATTTGCTGAAAGCTCTCAACGACGCATTGATGCAGCGCCGGGTGGAAGGCCGTTATGTCACTTTGCTGATCGCGCTCTGGCACGCGCATTCGCAATCTCTGACCATGTCCAACGCCGGCGGGTCGCCCCCCATGATCTGCCGGGACAGCGAAATCATCAAGGTCCAGGTGGAAGGAGTTCCGCTCGGTCTTTTGCCCGATCGCGAATACGACGAGGTCGTTTTTCAGGCCCGCGAGAACGACCTCATCATCCTGTTCTCGGATGGCGTTTCCGACCATATCGGCGTGCAGGGCGAAGAATACGGACGCGCGGGACTGGCCCGCGTGGTGCGGCGTTGTTGCGACTGCCCTCCGCAACGGATTGTGGAGGAAGTCTTCGCCGATCTGGACAAATTCAATCCGGAGCGTTTCGACGATCAGACCCTGATGGTGATGCGAGTGAAATCCAAATGAGGTAGCACGGGCTTCAGCCTGTGAGTTCTCGTTATGTTCCATTACTCCAACGGCAATCTATATTGCGAGCAGGTAGATCTCGACGCCATAGCGCGCGCGGCCGGCACGCCGTGCTACGTATACTCCGGGCAATCGATTCTCGACGCCTACCACGCCTATGACGATGCATTCGGCGAGATGCCGCACCTGGTCTGTTATTCGGTGAAAGCCAACTCGACCCTGGCCGTTCTCTCGCTCCTCGCCCGCGCCGGCTGCGGCTTTGACATCGTCTCCGGCGGCGAGTTGTACCGGGTATTGAAGGCTGGCGGCGATCCGGCGCGCGTCGTTTTCTCAGGCGTTGGCAAGACCGCGCGCGAGATGGAACTGGCGCTCGAAAACGGCATCCTGAATTTTAACTGCGAGTCGGAAGCGGAACTGGCGGAACTCGACGCGATCGCGCGGAAATTGGGCGTCACGGCCCGTTTCTCGCTGCGGGTGAATCCCGATGTCGACGCCGCGACTCATCCTTACATCGGCACGGGCCTCCGCGATCACAAGTTCGGTATCGGCATCGACGAAGCCCCTGGCGTCTATCGCCGGGCCAAAGCCTTTCGCCACCTCCAGGCCCGCGGCGTGGATTGCCACATCGGTTCGCAGATCGTCGATTATTCCTCGATTCTCGAGGCTGCAGGCAAGGTGGCGGAGTTGATCGAAATCCTGCGGCGGGACGGCCATGCGATCGATCATGTCGACCTCGGCGGCGGACTTGGCATCGCCTATCGGCCCGGCGACAACGCGCCCGATATTCGGGATTTCGTTTCAGCCCTCCGCATGCGCACGAGCGCCGGCCTGACGATCGTGGTTGAACCCGGCCGTTCCATCACAGGCCCCGCGGGGGTGCTGCTTACGCGGGTGCTCTACCGCAAGAAAACGCCGTCGAAAGAGTTTGTCATCGTCGATGCGGCGATGAACGATCTCATACGCCCTGCCCTTTATCGCGCCCATCACGACATCCTTCCGCTCCATCGCGCGTCCGGCGCCCCTGTCGTTGGCAATGTGGGGGCCGATATTGTTGCCGACGTCGTCGGCCCCGTATGCGAGACGGGAGATTTCCTCGCCCGCGACCGCGAACTCCCGGACATACAGCCCGGCGAATATCTCGCCGTTTCGTCCGCCGGCGCCTATGGATTCGTCCAATCGTCCAACTACAATTCCCGCCCGCGTGCCCCCGAGGTGCTGGTGGAGGGCAGCCGGTGGCGCATCGTCCGCGAGCGCGAGAGCTACGAAGACCTGATTAAAGGAGAGAGTACATAAGCCAAAAGCTATGAGCGAACGTACCCGTCAATATCCCATCGGAAAATTCCACGCGCCCGAATCCCTGTCGCCGGAAGACCGCGCGCGCTTCATCGAAACCATCTCATCGGCGCCTGCCGGAATGCGCGAGGCTGTCGGCAAACTGACCCCAATGCAGCTCGACACTCCCTACCGCGAAGGCGGCTGGACCGTCCGCCAAGTCGTCCATCACGTTCCCGAAAGCCATATGAACGCCTATATCCGGTTCAAACTGGCGTTGACCGAAACCAATCCGGTGATCAAACCGTACGACGAGGCCGCGTGGGCCCGGTTGAACGACGTCGGCACGGCGCGGATAGAGGCGTCGCTCACTTTGCTCGAGTCGCTGCACGAACGCTGGGTGGTGCTGATGCGCGGACTAACCGCGGACGATTGGCGGAAGCAGTACGTCCATCCCGAGTACGGCGAGGCCCGGACGCTCGAATATACGCTGGCGTTATACGCCTGGCATGGCGAACACCACATCGCCCATGTGAGGTCCGTTTCACAGCCCTGACGATTCGGTACACGCGCCTTCAGGCGCGTTACGCCCCTGAAGGCGCGTGTACCGGCTCTTAATCCTTTTACTATTCCTCTTCTTCCTCTTCGTCCGCCGCCGGCGCCGGTTCCTGATCTTCTTCCTGTTTCGAATAGTAGTAGGTGTACTTGCTGTACAGCTCTCCTGCGCGCGCGCCATTGGCCACGATGCCAAGCACGTTGTTTTCGCATAACGTCTGCATGGCGCGAATCACCGTGTCGTATGTAGTGGATCCGATCCGGACGACAATCAGCGTACCGTCGGTCAGGGTCGCAAGAAGGTTCGCGTCCGCCGAGAACAGAAGCGGAGGCGTGTCGAGAATAATCCAGTTGAAAACTTTCCGGAGTCCTTCCAGAGTGTATTTCACATGGCGCATGTTGAGCAGCTCGAGAGGGTTCCTGACCTGCGAACCGGCCGGCAGGAAGTATAGATTCGTGCCTTCGATCTTGCGGATGCACTCCTCGAGCGGTTTCTCCGCCAGGATGAAGTCCGAAAATCCGGGCGTCCGCTCGCATTGGAACAGATTGTGGAGCACGGGGCGCCGCAGATCCATATCCGCAAGCAGAACGGGTGTCTCCAGTTGCGACTGTGCCAGCGCCAGGTTTACCGCCGTGAAGCTCTTGCCTTCGGCCGGTGATGCGCTGGTTACCACAAGCGAATGCAGATCCTGCTGGCTCTGCAGGTGATTCAACCGGGTGCGCAGGCTGCGGAACTCCTCATTCGGTACTTCATGCGGCCGATCCACACTGATCAGGTGCGTTTCCGGCGCGGGCCGGAATGGAATCATTTTGCAGCGGGAGAGAAAATTGCGCCAGTCGATGTCGGGTTGCTTCTGGTCGGATCGCGTCAGGCCATTGGCGCGGAATCCGCCGTTGGGAACGTCTATGGGGGACTGTCGTCCCTCGACAGCGGCTTCGTCGGTGACCACCAGCGACACCGGATCGCTGTCGGCCGCGGCGCCCGTGTCGCCGCCCGTTTCGAGCAGTTGCTCCGCCCGCCGAAGCGCGTCGTGAACCCGGCTCATGCGGGATCTCTTTCAACGTTTTTTTCACAAGTCTTCATAAGTTTGGACCGAAATGAGTCTCGACCGGACGATGCTGGACCGGGATGACTCTAAACTGAGGATGTGTAGTGGTAATAGAGCGAAGCGCTGATCGCCAGCATCCCCACGATGATGGCGGCCGACCACGCCAGATATGCCATTCGGCGTTTTCGACGGACCAGAAGCGTGTTTTCCAGCAGCGGAATGCTGCTCAGCACGGGCAGGTTCGTATAAGCCCGGACGTCTTTCAGATTCTTGAGCGAAGTATCCTTCGCTTCCCGGATGCCTGCCATGGCCACGCCCAGCACCAGCGACATGGCCGCTCCCGCCCCCACGATCAGTAATCGGTTCGGTTTCGCCGGGCTTGCCGGCAGCGACGGCGGATCGAGCACATCGAGATTTTCGCCGGCCTTTCTCGATAGCAGCTCGCCGTTCTGCTCCGTGAGATCCTGGCTTCTCTGCAATACCTGAAATTTGTCGGTCGCGGCTCTCTGGTTCGCCACCATCTCCGCATAGGTCGCCTCGATTCCGGAGGTCGCCGCCAGCTTCGCCTGATAGTCGTCGATCGATTTGTTGATGGTCTGTTGTTGTTTCATCAGGCTGGCGCGCTGCATTTCATTGGACTTGACCAGCGCTCTGGTTGCGTCGATCTGGCCTTGAAGATTGCTGAGAGACTGCGCGTTGGCGAAGTTCGTCGGCTTCGTTGCCGGTTCCTTCTGCTCTTTTGCCGCCTCCTCCAGTTTGGCTTGCTCGTCGTCCAGTTTCTTCTGCAAATCGTCCCGCTGATTGCGCAGTACCTGAAGCCGCGCTTCCGCGTCGCGTATGTCCGGATAATTGGGTTTGTAGAGTTGGTGAAACTGAGCCAACTGCGTTTCGATATTTTCGATGTTCCGGTTCATTTCAATCAGGCGCTCGTTCTGCCGCCTGGTAACCGGCGCCGCCGGCACGGTCTCTTTGTCGAACATGTTGAACAGGTCGATCTGGCCCTGCAGCGTAGTTTCACGCTGGTCCAGCTGCACGCGTTCCTGCGCCAGACGATTCAGCCCGTCGTTGACGGTCGTGGATTGCTGCTGCAGAGCGGTCAGCTGCGCCATATTCAGGTTGGACTGCTCGGGCAGTTTTCCCGAGTTCTCCACGCGGAACTTCGTCAGCTGCTCATTGATCTGATCGAGTTTTGCCTTCGCCTCGGACAGTTCGTCGTGCACGTAGGTGTTGACCACCTTCTGCTGGGTGGCCTGGGTCGTCAGATTGGAATCCTGAAATTTCGTCACCAGGGCCTGCACCGTCTGCTGCGCCTTGATGCGGTCCGGGTATGAGAACGAAATCGAAAACGCCGAAGCGCGCCGCGAGCCATCGCCCGGCAACGAGTCGATCTTGATCTTGATGTTTGTGCGCATCGTTTCGATGACGTCTTCAATCGGTTTGCTGGCGCGATCCGGCTTGTAGAGATCGAGCCGCGGGTCCTGAATGACGTTGGAAAGACTGGTGCGGCTGAGAATTTCGTTCTGCATCTGCATGATCCGGTCGGTCAACACCTGGTTGACCGTCGTCTTGACGATGCTTTCGGAGATCTGTGCCGGCGTGATCTGCATTTCCGCCTGCGACACGTACACGTTGGGCAGAGCAAACGCGACCACGATAGCGATCACTGTTCCGGCGAGCATGGGGCCGACAATCCACGAAACATGCCTGCGCGCGACATCGATGTAATCCTCCAGATCCAGCGTGCGCCGTGAAATCGCCACGTAATTGGTTGTCGCCGATACATAATTCGTAGATATGGGTGAAGCTGTCATCGCAGTGGAAACTCCTCCTTGGCAGGGACGCCGCCGGGCACGCACCCAGGTATGCTACTCGGGAACAAAGATCCGGTCTCCGTTCTTGAGCTGGATATTCTGGTCCATGTTCTTGCCCTTGCTTACGTCTTTGTAATTGAAATTGAATTTTTGCGTCCCGCGCAGCACGTAAATCTTCTTCGTGTTGGCAAATTCCTTGAAGCCGCCCACGCTCGAAAGAGCGTCCATCAGCGTGGTCTCCTGCACCAGCGGATATTCGCCCGGCCGCCCCACACCCCCGTACACGAAGTAGCGCTTGCTGTTTACCCTCAGGATTTGAACGTCCACTTCGGGGCTGTTCAGAAACTCTCCCAAACGCCCCACCAGAGTTTCTTTCAGCTGCTCTTTGGTCAATCCGTCCGCCTTGACCTGGCCGATCAGCGGCAATGAAATCATTCCATCCGGCCCGACGTCCAAAGGGGACGAAAGGTTCGGATTATTCCAGACCTTGACGCTGATCACGTCCAGCGGACCGATCACATAGGGTGCCTTCGTCGTCCCGTGACTGGCCGGCTCTTTTGCGGCGGAAGACTTTCCTTCCGCCGCGGTTTTCGTTGGCAGCGGTAACTGTTCTTTCGATGCCGAAGTTGCTGCCGGAGCCTGAGGGGTAGTCGCGGCCGGGGCGGGATCAGCCTGTGTCGTATCCGCCGGTGTTGGAACGGGTACGGGTGTCCGGATTGAGGAAGGCGTAACATCCTTCGCAACTGGCGTTGTTCCCGGCGAAGACGGGGCGTCGTTTTGTGCGCAACAGAGCGCCGCGGCACAGACGAGAACGAATGCGGCCTTCAGCATGTCTTAATCTAAATCCTATCAGGCAAAACGGAAAGAAAGAATATACTTACGTTAATGGTGGAGAGAGTACCAGGCCAATTAATGTATTTTCTTGCAAAGACGGACCCGGAGACATATCCAGTGGAACAGTTGGAACGCGATGGCCAAACCGTTTGGGATGGCGTCCGGAATCCGCAGGCTTTACGAGCTGTTCGCGACATGAAATCCGGCGATCGCGTGTTCCTCTACCATAGCATGGGAGAGGCGGCTGTTGTAGGCTTGGCGGACGTGATCGGGGATGGCCGCGACGATCCCCATAACCCGAAACTGGCGGTGGCGGATTTCAGGTTTCGCGGCCGCATTGATCCACCGGTCACCCTGCGCGAGATCAAAGAGTCGGGTCTGTTTGACGATTGGGCCTTGGTCCGCCAGAGCCGCCTGTCGACCATGTGGGCGCCCGGCGATTTTGTGAAATGGATGAAATCCAAACGGCCGAAGGCCCGTATTTGAGTGCTCACCGACTCCGCTTCTCAGCACGGCGTGCGAGTGGCGGATTCCAAAAATGGAATCGTGACCAGAGGCTGAAGAGCTAAGTTTATTATTATCAATGGCTAAGTTTTGATTCGTTTATCGGAAGGTGGCATTGAAACTGCAACGCAATCGCGATGATACCCAAACGTACAGGTGTCTTCGGGTCTGCCCCGCTCGGCCACATGCAGAGCTGCCAGCCTCGCTGAAGAGCTTTGGTGCCTGACCGACCGATCTGTGCCTTATTGACCGATGCTGACTGACCGACGCTTTGCCTGACCGACCGATGCTTCAGGAATTGAGATTTCAGCTCTCGACCGCCATTCTGACCGTGCTGACCATCGCGGCCGGGATTGCCGCTGCCTTGAATTATCAGCAGATTCACCGCTTTCGGCTCCCCGACGATGGCGTGACTTGGGGCGACCGGGCTGCCGTCGATGGAAGAAGCCAGGTGGTCGCGTTGCGGGTGAGGCCGAACGGTCCGGCGGATCACGCCGGCATCCGCGTCAATGATGTTCTGAAATCGATTCAGGCGGCGCCGGTCGCCGATACCACCGACGTCCCCCGGCGGTTGGCCTATGTCGGTGCCTGGGCCAAGGCGGCATACGTGGTGCGTAGGGGCAGCACCATAACCGGAACCGAAGTGGACGTCCCGGCGAGCGTCATTGTCGGCGAGGCCGCCCGCGGCATCGCCATCACCTGGCAGTACGTGGTGGGAGTTGCCTATCTCGCTATCGGCCTGTTCGTTTATTTCCGCCGCGGCAGCGCCTACAAGGCCCGCCATTTCTATATTTTCTGCCTGGCTTCGTTCATCTTTTCCTGTTTCCACCGCACCGGCAAACTCAACGGATTCGACCAGGTGATCGACTGGGGAAACCTGATTGCCGGGTGGCTTGCCCCGGCTCTGTTCCTTCACTTCTGCCTGACGTTTCCGGAACCCCGGGCCTGGCTGGTACACAAGGAGTCGCGCCGCTGGTTTGGCCAACGCTGGTGGAATTGGATTTCGGCAGCTTGGGTGATCTATGTTCCCGGCGCCATTCTCACGCTGTTCGCGGCCGGCTTTGCCTCCGGCCTGCTGATCTCACCCGGCAATTCGCCGCTCGACATACGCGAAGCCCTGGATCGAGCCTGGATGGGACTTCTGACCGCGACCTACCTGCTGAGCGGCGTTGTGCTTCAGGATGGTTACCGCAAGGCCGAGGATCCCGTGATCCGCCAACAGCTCAAATGGCTGCGCAACGGCATGTTGTTCGGGTTTGCGCCGTTCGCACTGCTTAACGCGATCCCCTACATCCTCAATCTTCCTTTCAGCCCGTCTCTCACCGTTTGGTCGAACTACGCGGTGATCACCCTCCCGTTGATCCCGCTGACCATCGCCATCGCCATCGTGCGCTACCGGTTGATGGATGTCGACGTGATCTTCCGCCGCGGCTACGCCTATACCCTGACGACCCTCCTCGTGCTGGCCGCATTTTACGGCGTTGTGTTCTCACTGGGAAGCCTGGTGCAGAAAAACTTCAAGGACCTCGGCTACACCTGGGTCATCGCCGTCATGCTGATCGCGACCTTCCTGTTCCAACCGCTGCGCAACTGGATTCAGGAGCGGCTGGACCGGTACTTCTACCGCGACCGCTACGATTATCGGCGCACCCTGATCGAATTTGCGCGCGAGCTGAATTCCGAAACCGATCTCGACCATATGCTGCAGTCGGTAGCCGATCGCCTGACTCAGACCCTGTCGATCCGGCATGTGGCTTTCTTTCTGGCGATTCACGATGACGGGACTCCGCAAGCCCCAGGCGAGGGTTCATCGTGGCATCTGCGCATGTCCCGCGATTCGAGCGCCCTGCCGCTTCACTCGCCCGGATCCCTCGATTTGAGCTTTCTCGACTGGCCGCGAACGGCCCCGTACATCTTTTTCGAACGCACCCGTTATCACCTCGACGCCATCGCCGGAAGCTGGCCTGCCACTGTGCGCCAGACCATCGCCGACCTGGACCTCAATTACTATGTGCCCTGCACGGTGCGCGGCCGGACCATCGCTTTCCTGGGCGTAAGCCGCACGGACAAAGGCGAATTTCTCTCGAGCGACGATGTCGAGTTGCTCCAGACCCTGTCCAATTACGTCGGCATCGCCACGGAAAACGCCAATCTCTACCGTTCGCTCAAACAGAAAGTGGACGAGTACGAGCGCCTGAAGGAGTTCAGCGAAAACATCGTCGAATCCATCAACGTCGGCATTCTCGCGGCGGGCCTCGACGACAGAGTCGAAAGCTGGAACACGCAGATGGAGCGGTTGAGCGGTATCGGGCGCGCCGACGCCGTGGGCCGTACTCTCGCGGAGCTTTTCCCGGCGGCACTTGTGGAGCAGTTTGAACGCACGCAAGGCGAAATGCGCATTCATCACCTCGACAAATTTGCGCTCGACACGCGCAAGGGCGAATCCAGCATGAACATCGCGATCGCGCCGCTGGTGTCGCGCGATAACGAGCGCATCGGCCGTTTGGTGATCTTCGACGATGTCACCGACCGCGCGGAGTTGGAACGGCGTTTGATCCAGGCCGACAAGATGTCGAGCATCGGTTTGCTCGCCGCCGGCGTTGCGCACGAGGTGAATACCCCGCTCGCGGTGATCTCGACTTACGCGCAGATGCTGGCCAAACAGGTGGCCGACGACGACCAGAAATCGCGCATACTCGAGAAGATCGCGCGCCAGACCTTCCGTGCCAGTGAAATAGTCAATTCGCTGCTTAACTTCTCCCGCACTTCGACTTCGGAGCTGGTTGAAGTGCAGCTCAACAAAGTGATTCAGGAAACGCTTTCGCTTCTGGAGCATCAACTGAAGAAGGCGGGTATTGAGGTGCGCACGTCGCTCGATCCGAATCTGGAGCCTGTCAGAGGCAATCCGGGAAAACTCCAGCAGGTTTTTCTGAACCTGTTTCTGAATGCCCGCGATGCCATGGAGCCCCGCGGCGTTCTCGAAGTTACCACGCGCGCCGCGAGTTCCAATGGAGCCGGCAGCGCCGTCGTGGAAGTAGTCGATTCCGGGCACGGCATCGCGCCCGAACATTTGAGCCGAATCTACGATCCTTTCTTCACTACCAAGTCCGCTAAAAAAGGTACGGGGCTGGGCCTCTCCGTGACCTACGGCATTATTCAGGAACACGGGGGCGCGATTGAGGCCATCTCGCGTCCCGGGGAGGGCACATGCTTCCATCTGGAATTTCCGGCGATCGGCAAAGCGGTACACGCCTGACGCCAATTCGCGACAGACTGAACGGCACTTCCAGGGGCCGCGTCCTGGTGGTCGACGACGAGCTGGAGATCCGCGAAAGTCTGGAAGCCCTGCTCGATCTGGAAGGCTACCAGGTCGATCTCGCCGTCAATGCCGCGGAAGGCGAGCGGAAGCTGGAGTCCCGCGCCTACGACCTCGTCCTGCTCGATCTGATGATGCCGGAAAAATCCGGCATGGAAATGCTGCGCGACGTTCGCGAACGTGATCGCCACACACCGATCTTCATGATCACCGCCTACGGCACTCTGGAAGCCGCTGTGCAGGCTGTGAAACTGGGGGCCAACGATTACCTCGCCAAGCCCTGGGATAACGAAAAGCTGCTGCTCGAAATCGATCGGGTCATCGCCGGACAACGCCTGATCGACGAAAACACCCAACTCAAAATCGCCCTTAAGCAGCGCTACAGTTTCCCCAACATCGTCGGCAAGAGCGACCGCATGCTGCGTGTGCTCGACCTCGTCATGCAGGTGGCCGCCAGCCGTTCGACCATCCTGATCACCGGCGAAACCGGCACGGGCAAGGAACTGATCGCGAAGGCCATCCACGCCAATTCGCCGCGCGTGGATTATGCGTTCGTTGCCGTCAACAGCGGTTCGCTGCCTACGGATCTGCTCGAATCCGCTCTGTTTGGGCATGTCAAAGGGGCATTTACCAGCGCCATCCACAACAAGAAAGGCGCCTTCGAGGTGGCAAACAAGGGCACGATCTTTTTCGACGAAGTCGGCACCATCGGGCCGGAGACGCAGTCCAAGCTCCTGCGCGTGATTCAGGAGAAGGAGTTCACCCCGCTCGGCTCGAACGAGGTCATCAAGGTGGACGTGCGCATTCTCGCCGCCACCAACGCCGACCTCCGCAAGATGGTGGAAGAGAAAAAATTCCGCGAAGACCTCTACTACCGGCTCAACGTAATAAACATCAATCTGCCGCCCTTGCGCGACCGGCGCGAAGACATCCCGCTGCTCATTCAGCACTTCCTCGAAAAGTTCAGCAAAGAAAACGAAAAATTTCTCGACGCCACCAACCGCTCGCAACTGCGGTTCGAGCCCGAAGCCATGCAGTTGCTGCTGGATCACACCTGGCCCGGCAATGTGCGCGAGCTTGAAAACGTCGTCGAACGCGCTGTCGTGCTGGCATCGACGCAGGTGATCCCGCTCGATGTCCTGCCGGACTATCTTCTACACGCGGGCGGCATCCGGCTGCGGCGCAGTGAAAACGGCGCATTGCCGCCGGACGCCTCGCTGTTCGAGATTGTGGCGGACTTCGAGCGCCGCGCGATCATCGAACATCTGGAGCGCTTCAACTGGAGCCAGACCGAAACCGCCGAAGCCCTCCATGTGCCTTTGTCCACGCTGAATCAGAAGATCAAGCGTCTGAACATCGACGTTAAACGGCGCGGCGAAAAGGCGGCGTTAAACCAAGCTTGAGGTACACGCGGCTTCAGCCGCGTTGCGCGCCTAAAATCGCGTGTGCCTGATACAATTCCCGCTTGCGCCGACACGCAGCAGTCCCCTGGGTTCTGCCCTTTGCGATCTTCATGGCCTTGCTGGTGATCCAACAGGCTATCTCCATTCCACCATGGCTGCGATTCGCCGTCTCGATGACCGCGATTCTTGCCGTTTCCCTGGTTCCCCTGCGCGGTGGGCCATCGAAGCCGTTTCTCAGCATTCTGATTGGAATCGCCGTATTCGTCATTTGGGTGGCGCCCGACCGGATCGCGCCCAACTGGCACCACTTCATCCTCTTCGATAATCCCCTCATGGGTCACCCGGCGGGGAACACGCCCCCTGCGTCGAAGAACGACCTGGTATTCCTCTTTTTTCGAATCGCCATCAGCGTGATTGCCGTGCCGATTCTGGAAGAACTGTTCTGGCGCGGCTGGCTGATGCGCTGGCTCATCGACTCGCGCGACTTCGAGAGAGTGCCGCTGGGGACGTTCGCGCCAGCGGCATTCGGGCTGACCGCTCTCCTCTTTGCGTCCGAACACGGTTCCTTTTGGGATGTGGGCCTTGCGGCCGGAATCGTCTACAACTGGTGGATGATCCGTACTCGCAATCTATGGGACTGCATTCTCGCCCACGCGGTCACCAACGGGATTCTGGCGGCGTACGTGATCGGTGCGGGACAATGGCAGTACTGGCTCTGACATTCTGCTCGCATGATTCAATTAAGCGCCGCCGGCAAACGCTTCGGCCCTAAAATTCTTTTTGAAGATCTCAATTGGCTGATCACGCCGAAGGAGCGCGTCGGTATTGTCGGCGCCAACGGGACCGGCAAATCGACGCTGCTGAAAGTGCTCGCCGGGATGGAAGGGCTGGACTACGGTTCCATCAATGTGACGAAGGGCATCCGCGCCGGCTATCTGCCGCAGGACGGCATCACGCTCAGCGGGCGCACGGTGTTCGATGAATGCCTGGCGGTATTCGCCGAAATCCACGCGCTCGAGGCGGAACAGCAGGATCTCGCGCACCGGATGTCGGAACTCGACCACTCCACTGCCGATTACCAGCAAATCGCCGAACGTTACCATCATGTGCAGGCCGAATTCTCGGCGCGGAACGGGTACAACATCGAATCCCGCGTCGGCGCCGTGCTTGCCGGCTTGGGATTCGCGCGCGAAGACTGGCCCCGCCGCGTGGAGGAGTTCTCCGGCGGCTGGCAAATGCGGATAGCGCTCGCCAAGCTTCTTCTCGAAGAGCCGAATCTGCTCCTGCTCGACGAGCCGACCAACCACCTCGATCTCGAAGCGCGCAACTGGCTGGAGTCTTATCTGGAATCGTATCCGCACGCGTTCGTTCTGATATCGCACGATCGCTTCTTCCTCGACGTGACGGTGACTCGCATCGCCGAGATCTGGAACAAGCGGGTCTGGTTCTACACCGGCGGCTATTCGAAATTCGAACAGCAGAAGACCGAACGCCGGACCCAGCTGGAAGCGGCTTATGCCAATCAGCGCGACCGCATCGAGCAGCTCGAAGCCTTCATCAACCGCTTCCGCTACCAGGCGACCAAAGCCAAGCAGGTGCAGAGCCGCATCAAGGAGCTCGAAAAGATCGAGCGCATCGAAATTCCGCCGGACGAGAAGACCATCCATTTCCGCTTCCCCCAGCCCAAGCCGAGCGGCCGCATTGTGGCGGAATTCCGGAATGTGGCGAAGAGCTATGGTGCGAAGCACGTATTCTCCGGCGCGTCATTCAACATCGAGCGCGGCGACCGGATATCGCTGGTGGGAATAAACGGGGCCGGGAAGTCGACTCTCATCAAAATCCTATCCGGCGAAGAACCCGTAACGGCTGGCGAATACGTGATCGGCCATAACGTGACGGCGGATTATTTCGCGCAGGATCAGTACAAGGCTCTCGACACTGAGGCCACGATCCTGGACGACCTGGCGCAGGTGGCGCCGCGATCCAACAACACGGAGCTTCGGAGCATCCTCGGGTGCTTCCTGTTTTCGGAAGACGACGTCTTCAAGCGCATCGGCGTGCTCTCGGGTGGCGAGCGGAATCGCTACGCGCTCGCGCGCATGCTGATGAACCCGGGTAATTTTCTTCTGCTCGACGAGCCCACCAACCATCTCGATATGCGCGCCAAAGACGTGCTGCTCACCGCGTTGCAGGAATACAACGGCACCGTTGTGTTTGTTTCGCACGACCGGTACTTCATCGACAAGCTGGCCACGCGCGTGATCGAAGTTGCCGACGGCGCGGTGCATGTTTTCCCGGGCAACTACGAGGATTACCTGTGGCGGAAGAGCGGCAACGCCGCGCCCGCGGTGGTTGTGCACGAGCCCAAACCGAAAACGGCCGTGGCCGCAAAGCCCGCCGTTGTCCAAAAAGCCGCCGAAAAGGACGACAAGCAGCGACGTTTGAATCCGATCAAATTCCGGCAGATGAAGCAGCGGCAGCGCTCGATCGAAGACGAGATCACGCGGCTCGAAGTGGAGATCGCCGACTTCGAACAGGCGCTCTCCAGCTATCAAAGCGCGGAGATGAGCATCGAGATCGCAAGCCTGCTGGAATCGCGCCGCGAAGATATGAAGAACCTGCTCGCCGAGTGGGAGGAAGTCTCCACCACTCTGGAGGCCAATAAATGAAGCTTTATCTTTCCGAAGAAGACGTGCTCGCCTGCCTTCCCATGTCGAAGGCGATCGAATTGGTGGAACGCGCGTTCCATCAGCTTGCGGATGGAACCGCCGTGAACCAACCGCGCCGCCGCGTGATTCTGCCGACCGGATCGGTGCTGCACTACATGGCCGGCGGGACTCCGGAGTACTTCGGGCTGAAGGCCTATTCCGTCAACGACAAAACGGGCGCGCATTTTGAGGTACTGCTCTACCGGTCGGCGGACGGACTCCCTCTCGCCACCCTCGAAGCCAATCGCCTCGGGCAGATTCGTACCGGTGCGGCAAGCGGCGTCGCCACGAAGTATCTGGCGCGGGAAGATGCCGCGGTGGCCGCGATCATCGGCAGTGGGTTCCAGGCCGCTACCCAACTCGAAGCGGTGGCGAACGCGCGCAAGCTTCGCGAAGTGCGTGTCTGGAGCCGCAAACCGGAGCGACGCGAGGAGTTCGCGCGCAGTTCAGCCGGGAAACTCGGATTGAACGTGAAGGCGGTCGAGACGGCGCGCGAGTGCGTCGAAGGCGCCGATATCGTGGTGACCGCGACGAGCTCGAAAGTGCCCGTATTCGAGAGCGCCTGGATTTCGCCCGGAACCCACGTCAACGGAACCGGCTCCAATTGGGCACAACGGCGTGAGCTTCCCGCCGAACTGGTGTACGAGCGAGCCGCCATCGTCGCCGTCGATTCGATCGAGGTGGCGAAACTCGAATCGGGAGACCTGCTCATTCCGCTCGGCGACTATGGCTCGTTCCCGGGCGTCGAGTTATCGGAGATCGTCGCCGGAAAGCGGCCCGGCCGGACCAGCACCGATCAGATCACAGTTTTCAAATCAAACGGCCTGGCCGTTGAAGACGTGGCCGTAGCCGGACACATTTACGAGGAGGCGCTCCGCCGGGGCCTTGGCCGGAATCACTGACTCGCTTCGAGGACCATAAACCACGTCGGCCGGGATTGTTCCCAGTAAATGCCGGATATCCCTGGCGGGTATCGGCCGGCTGAAGAAAAACCCCTGGGCCTCGGTACATCCCTCGGCGCGCACGATCGCAAACTGCTCCATCGTCTCGACGCCTTCCGCCGTAGTCGCTAACTCGAGGCTCAGCCCCAGTGCCGCAATGGCACGGACGATCGCTATTCCACCCTGCTTTTGCGTGAGATCGTGGATAAACGACCGGTCGATCTTGATCTTGTCGAACGGGAAGCTGCGCAGATAACTGAGCGAGGAATATCCCGTGCCGAAGTCGTCCATAGAGATTCGAGCTCCCAATTCGCGCAGTCGATGGAGGGCGGCCAGGGTACCTTCGCTGTTTTGCATCAGAACTGTTTCCGTGATTTCCAGTTCCAGTCTGGACGCTGCCAGCCCGGATTGGGCAAGCGCATCCACCACGGTTTTCACCAGCGTCGTTTTCCTGAACTGGACCGGGGAGAGATTGACCGAGACGCTGATGTGCTCCGGCCAAGCCGTGGCCTGTGCGCACGCTTCGCGCAATATCCACTCCCCGACGGGCACAATAAGCCCGGTTTCTTCGAGCACCGGAATGAATCGATCCGGCTGGATCAGCCCGCGCAGCGGATGGCGCCAGCGAAGCAGCGCCTCGAAGGCGCAGATCTCGCCGGATTGGACGTTGTGGAAAGGCTGATAGTACAACTCGAATTCGCCACCGGCGAGGGCACTCCGCAATTCGGTTTCCAGCGTCCGGCGAGCCTCCACCAGCCGGCCCATTTCGGGCTCAAAAAAACACCATGTCCCGGGGCTGTCCAGCTTGGCCCTATATAGAGCGATGTCCGCGTTCTTCAGCAACCAGTCGGGATCGGGGCCGCTGCCCGGAGTGAGCGCAATTCCGATCGTTATCGATGTCCTGACGTGATGGCCATCGAGGTCATACGGCTCGCAGATTAAATTGGAGATTCGCTGCGCGAATGCGGCCACCTGACCCGGATCTTCCACGTCTACCTGCACGACGGCGAATTCGTCGCCGCCAAGCCTGGCCACCGTGTCGCGGCTCCGGATGCACGAGGACAATCTCTCGGCGACGGTGCACAGCAGGCTGTCGCCGACGGGGTGCCCCAGCGTATCGTTAACCGCCTTGAAACCGTCCAGATCGAGAACCAAAACAGCCAGAGACTTGCCTGGCCGCGCCTCAGCCAGCGACCGTTCCAGCCGCTCGCGGAATAGTACCCGGTTCGGGAGATTTGTCAGCGAATCATGCCGCGCCAGAAAATCGATCCGCGCTTCATTCGCTTTGCGCAGCGTGATGTCTCTTGTCGTACCGCGATATCCCTGGAAAACGCCGTCCTTGTCGAAGAACGGATTGCCGTTTGCCTCGAACCAGGCAACGCTTCCGTCCTTCCGCTCAATATAGTAGACAACTCCCCGAAACGGTCTGCGGGACAGAAGATCCTCCCAGTGGGCCGCTATAGCCGGATCGGGCTCCCGGCCGATAATCTCCAGGATTGTCTTGCCGCGGCGATCGTTGTTGTCCGCCGAGTCGTATGGGGTCTCCCGATTATTCGGGTCGTGCCTGCTCACCGTGCGCAGATCCGCATCCATCTCCCATATAACATCGGAGGCCGTAGAGATGAAATCCAGCAGGCGCTGGCGCGTTTCTTCCGCGTCATTCCGACACCGGCTCAGCTCGTCTTTCAGCAGCTGAACGGTCTCATCATCGGTTTTCAATGTCGGAACTGCAGAATTCATTCCCAGAGGGGCTAAGGTGCCCTGATGGAGTATCGGCAGGAGTGGGGAAAGTCTTTAGCCGGGGTCGATTAAATGCAGGTTTTATTCCTGCGCGGGCATCTGCTGCTCGACGTCCCGCCAGGCGCTGATCTTCAGCCTGCGGCACACCCAGCAGAGCGGCTCCGCCGCACCAGCGGGCGTCTCGCTGCCGCACACGCTGCACTTGACCGGAGCTTTGGCCCGGTCCGTCGAGACCGAGCGCTTCGCACTCTCGATAATCTCGGGTGAGATGACCGGCTCGGGCTTGACCTGCGGTTTGCGTCTCATGTTGTGCATCTCAAATTACTATGCTACCTCTACTATGTCAAATACCGGCTCGGTGTGTCACGGCTTGTTCTTCAGAATGAGTCCCAGTATTGCATCGGCGCGCGGATCGCGGATCGCCGGAGGCAGTTTCAGCGCCTCTCTGGCGTTCCTCTCCGCGCGATCGAACTGACGTACATGGTAGTCCGCCACGGCATCCTCGAACCAGAGGCGCGGGTAATCGACGGGATCCAGTTGCAACGCCCGATCCAGATAGAAAGCGGCATCGGGCCATTGCCTGCCACGAGCTGCGAGCTCTCCCAGTTCCACGTATGGGTCAACCAGCTTGCCGTCGGCGCCGATCGCATTCAAAAAGGCTTCGCGCGCCGGACCTTCCGCCCGACGTTGCATCCTCGCGCGCCCCAGATCGAGCCACGCATTGGCGTACTTCGGATAGATGCCGACGGCCTTCTCCAGTTCCTTCTCCGCATCGGCGGCTTTGGACTTGCGGAGATATGCTACTCCCTTTTCCCAAGCCTTCTTCGCCTCCCTGGGGGCGTTCAGTGCGGTCGCGCTCACCGACGTCCCTTCCACCCCCGCGATGCGGTGCAGGATAATCGTCCCGAGATTCGGGCTATCGCCAGCGCGATGGCTGCTCAGATCCAACCGAAGGGACAGGAAGCCGGGGGCGTTGGCCATCAGTTCGCAGCCGCGCAGACTGTTCGCGCCGATGCCGCCGCTGTCTCCCCTGACGCCTTCCGACGCATCCGGCACAATGGCCGACGGCTGGCCCCACTGGAAGCTGAAACTGCCTTTCCCGTCCGTCCAGGCGACTGTGCCCGGCGAGCCTCCACACACTCGCTGGATCGCGATGCTCGTGCCGGGGGCAGTGCCGTCATCCATCACAACTCTGCCGGAAAGAAAGACGGGCACCTGTACATCCTGCGTCTGGGCGGTCACCTGCGCGTTCCGGGATGGAGTAGTCGAATCGCCGACGTAGGCAATGGCGGGCATCGGTCGCGGCCGTTGTTGTTGCGCGGTCAGGCTCGATACCGCTAAGAGCGCCAGCCAAAAACATCGCGCCGCGTGATGCATACTTTGCGAACCCGGTGACTCGATTATGGCATGATCCGGATCGGCTATCATGAGGCAAGATGTCGATTGCACCGTTGCCGACGCCTTTACAGCATCTGGGCGGACGCCGGTTTTCGTTCTATCCGCCCATCCGCAATCTCGAGCCCAATGAATGGCTCTATCGCCGGGCCACCTGGTCGGAGTGCGTAGTGGTGAATGCGCAGTCGGGAGAAGAGGTGTGGGTCCCACGCATTTTCCTCGGCGAAGTTTCGCACGTTGACGAGCCCGTCATGCTTGTGCGGCTGAACCGGGAACTCGAATGGCGGCGCGGCGCCATCATTCCGATCGAGCGCAGAGTGATCGAACTGCCGGTGGCGGTGAACGACGGCCGGCCTGCACCGCGCGGCGCGCACCTCGCACCTGTCATCAACATTCGACTGGAACAGAAGCCGGAGATCCGGGCATGGAAGTGGATCGGGGTCGCCGCGGTGCTGGGCGCGGTGGCCTGCACGATTTTCGCCGACGTCGCGCGCCAGTCGCAGTCGCATCAGCGCACCGACCTTTATCGGGGCTACCGCTCGTACCTGCAGCTGGGGCCCGGCGACGACTATACGTCGACGGTACGCAAGCTGGGAACGCCCGCCAGGGTTGGTTACAGGGTCGTCGGAGACCGGGTGTTCCGCTCACTTTCCTATCCTTCGCGCCGCTATTCCGTCATTCTGATGGGTCCGAACCGCGACGACCTTCGCTACATCGGCACGCTCGATCCGCAAGGCCGCGTGCTTGACGCCCCTTCCGCCGAGTCTCGTTTGTACTCGCTTCCGCCATTTTGAATTGGCCTCATTCCACGCGCAGCTCGACCCAACCAGGGAGGGTCGCGGGCTTGTTCTTCAGGAAGACAACTCTTCGGGTCTTCGGAAAGGGTAGTCCCGATTTCATTGCGTCTGTTTCGATCACCGCAGACTTACTGAGCAAACCTGCGCCCCAGCCTATGGACAGCAGACATCCGCCTTCGCTTCGCATTGCGGCGAGCTTCGCCTGCAATTCCGCGACGGCCGCTGCGAGGCCCGCGAGGCCAGTCCAACCCGCATACTGCGCGTGCAGCTCGAGCTGCTTCGCGGCATAGCTGTTCGCGGCTTCAAAGAGCCGTTCCCGCGTCACCGGGGCACTCCAGCGCAGGGCTTGGCGCACCTCCTCCCCATTCAGAAACTGGTTTTCGCGCCATGCACCTTCGAAGGCAGTCCCGGGATCGGCCATCTCGGCAAAGGCCGGCGTGCCTTCTTCCGGGCGCTTGCCGTCCACCGCGCCTCTTCCCGACTGCTTCCACGCGAGCGAATATTGCTGCGGCCCTTTGGCGATCAGTGTGGATAAACGCAGCATGTATACCCGAAACGGATCGCGCGACCGCGGACCGGAATCGGCGACCGAAATCACTCGCATCCGGTCCGATCCTCCACTGCCGGAGGGCTTCTGGTTCGCGAAAGCGAATGCCGTCCGCAGGGCTCCTTTGATCGCCGTGCCTGGCAGGAACGGTCCATCGTGCGCAGCGGCGAAAGTCGGAATGCTCAGGCTCTCCGCTTGCGCGCGCTCCCAATAAGGCGTGTATGCGGTGTCTTCGAACGGAATCCGCCGGTCGGCGTAGTTCTGCGCAAAGCCGCCCCAGGAGGCAAAGTCGAGCTTCGTCGCTTTGTGCAACTGCGTGAGATAGCCTTCGAGGCGCGGACCCTTGGAGAGCAGCCTGAAGATGCGCGGCTGATCGAGCACGTTGACCTGGTCGCGCCATACCATGTAGTCGATCGGCGAGAGCTTGTCGCCGTTGCCGACCAGCGTTGGCGTCAGCACGGTCACTCGGTACTTCATGCTTCCACCTCGAGCGGAACCGGAACCGCGAGGGCGAAACCCGCGCGCCATGCCGGATGCGGGAAACCTTCGGGCGCCACATCGACCGCTCGGCCGCGCAAGGCCGGGGCCATCAATACCGAGCCTTCCTCGATCATCCGCACCTGCTTCTTTTTGGCGGAGCCGGCCGCGGCGCTGTCGGTCCATCCGGCGCGGGTCACGATGGCGTAATCGCCTCGCGACCAGTCGACTGCATCTTCGGCGTGGGGAGAGTAGAGGGACAGCATCCACCATGCTCCTGGGTGTCCTTCGCCGAACAGCGAAGTGGCGTCGGAGAACTCGGGCTCGGTTGCGCGGCCCCATCCACGGGAGCGCTCTCCGCCGAATCCGGAATCGGCCAGAAGCCGCAAGGCGGACTTGACGCGCGCTTCCCAGTCGGTCGTAAGTTCTATCAATCCCCACCAGCCCGCGTTGGGACTGAAGTCGAGACAGGCGGTGCGATGCGGTTCGGTGTGTCCGGTGATGCGGTCTACCGCGGCTGCAGAGCGCATGGAGACTTCGAAGGGCGCAGCCATGCCCACCGGGAGCAGGCACTCGCTGGCACCATCGACGGCCCATCGCGACTCGTTGACCACGCCACGTCTCGCCACTTCCACCGGGACCAGTTTCGCGGCGTTGACGTAGAGCTTGCCCGCGCCAGAGGGAGGCCATGCGGTTCGCGGCGGCGGGAGAAGGCGCGTATCGCCCACGAATGGGAACAGTGAGCTGAAGCGGAC
>Ga0070733_10000257_pt1 | contig 45421 bp, 46 predicted proteins | sample Coa_R1_9_FD_66450 | JGI IMG/M metagenome (GOLD analysis project Ga0070733, IMG submission 66450) | Surface soil microbial communities from Centralia Pennsylvania, which are recovering from an underground coalmine fire - Coalmine... | ecosystem: Environmental > Terrestrial > Soil > Unclassified ... | reverse complement strand
GACGCCATGTTCAAGGAATTGATGGCAGTCGTCGGCATGGCCAACGAAACCAATAAGCTAGTCACGGGCTACCAGGTGGAAATCGACGAGGCGTTCAGGAAGTGAAATGACTCGGCGGCGTCAGTTCACTCCATTTACTGCTTTGTCAATTTCCGCGGTAACCGCGGGCGGCAGATTCTTGATTCGGTGTAGGTAGGCCGATACCGTCCACAATTTCTGATCGGAATCCCAGATTTTCCGTTCGCGAACATTCCCGTTCGCCGTATTCCATGCTTCGCCACCCAGAAGATTTGCGCTTCGGAGTATTCCGTGCCGTTCTCGGCCAAGCGCGGTGCCGGAGGATTCAGCGTGTCGGCCCATTTGCGCGGCTTGCCCGGCGTCCCGTGACAGCCGGAACATTCGTTCAGATAGATCTTTCCGCCAGCAATCAGATCCTCATCGGTCGGAGCAATCGGGTTGGCAACTTCGGGAGCCCGCCGCCGGACAGATGCGTGCACCCCCATTCGCATAAGTGAAGACTCCCACGCCGACGGCGGCACATCGGCGCGCACTTCCGCCCAGCCTAACCGCAAGTAAAGCACTGCTCCAAACGCGAGAAAGAGGAGTGTGAACACTGCTCCCAACACGAAGTGTTTCATGTTCTGCACCAGGAGAATACGAAATCGATCACTTTCGAGGGGCCTTGCGGGTTGGACGGGATGTAGCCTTCGCCGGTTGCTTCGGTTGAAATTCGTGCACTTTCATATCCACCTTGCGTCCGCGAAAACGAACGCCCTCGGACTCCAGCCGCAAGCGCTGCTCGATGGCCGAGTCTCCCGTGAGTTTGATCTGGCCGCCCGCGCCCAGCACCCGTTGCCAGGGCAATCCGAAGCTGCGCCGCAGGACTTTCGCTACCTGCCGCGCTGCCCCCGGAAAGCCGGCGATCCGGGCGACGCCTCCGTAGGTCGAAACCTTCCCCCGGGGGATCGAGCGGATTGCCTGTTCAACGCGCAACAGCATCGAGCCCGATTTCTTTTTGGATTTCTTCATCCCGAACAGAGACCCCACCCTTGTCGCAGCTTGCGCAACCGGATGGGGATTCCTGGAATAGACGCAACCAACCGAGATCTACGCTGCCCGGCGAAACGCTTCCAGCGCGTCATACTCCGAGTCATGCACTTCGAAAACAGTCAGCAGCTTGGTGATCTGCAGCAGGTCGCCGACGCGCTTGCCCAGGTGGGCCAGCTTGATCGTGCCGCCCGAGGTGTGCGCCGAAGTATGCAGCGCCACCAATGTTCCCAATCCGCCCGAATCAATGTAATTGACCTCTCCGAGATTCAGCACGATCCGCTTGTTCTCCAGCAACGCCTTCTTGACTTCCTCGCGCAGCAACGACGACTCGTCGCCGAACACGATCCGTCCGTTGGCGGTAAACACCACAATGCCGTCCACCGTTCTCTTGGTCAGCTTCAGTTGCATGTGTGCTCCTTTGCGGGGGCCGCGAAACCGCTTTCCCCGCCGTATCCGCACCTTTTGTTGAGGAACCAGCCTATCGCTTGCCGAGAGCGTTCGCAAGCCCATCGGTACCATGATTTCTGCTGGTATCCTGGGCTCAGAACCCGCCGCGCTTGGGCCTTTCGCTCGTCCTTTCATCCCGTATAATCGTTGTTCGGCTCATGTCCTACACCGTCCTGGCGCGCAAATACCGGCCGCAGAAGTTCTCCGAAGTCATCGGACAAGAGCACGTTACCCGCACCCTGCAGAATGCGATCGAGCAGGGACGCATCGCCCACGGCTACATTTTCAGCGGCCACCGCGGCATCGGCAAGACCACGGTCGCCCGAATCCTGGCGATGGCCCTGAATTGCCGCTCGAAAGATCATCCCGTTGCCGAGCCCTGCGGCGTCTGCGATTCCTGCACCGAGATTCGCGCCGGCAATTCCGTGGACGTGATCGAAATTGACGCCGCCACCAACCGCGGCATCGACGAAATCCGCGAGCTGCGCGAAGCCGCGCGCTACCGGCCGGCCCGCGACCGTTTCAAAATCTACATCCTCGATGAAGCGCACCAGATCACCGACGCGGCCTTCAACGCGCTACTGAAGACCCTGGAAGAGCCGCCCGATCACATCATCTTCATGCTGGCCACCACGCAACCGGAGGACATTCCGCAAACCATTCGCTCGCGCTGCCAGCACTTCAGTTTTCGCGCCGTCAAATTTGCCGACATCGTCGGCCAGTTGCGCGATCTGGTCGGCCGCGAAAATATCGGGGCCGATGATGACGCACTCGCGCTCCTCGCGGAAGCCGGCGACGGGTCCATGCGCGACGCGCTCTCCATTCTCGACCAGGCGATTGCCTCTTCCAGCGGCAAGCTCACGGCCAATGAAGTGCGCAACCTGGTTGGCGCCGCTCCGGCACACGTTCTCGAAGAAGTCATGCATGCCGTTTCCAGGGGCGCGAGCGAAGAAATCCTCAAGCAAGTGGACCATCTCATCGGCGAAGGCCACAGCCCCACGCACTTTGCCCGCCAGATGGTGCGTTTTCTGCGCAATGCTGCTGTCGCGAAGATTGCCGGCAAGGATTCTTCCCTGCTCCAGATCTCGAGTGAGGAACGCGAGCGCGTTGCTCGCGTCGCCGAATTATTCAGCGAGGAAGATCTGACGCGGCATATGCAGATCATGCTGCGCACCCACAGCGAGCTCGGCTACAAGCAGGAGCAACGCTTCCATCTCGAGCTTGGCCTGCTCAAGATGGCCCATGCGCAAAAGCTGCTGCCCCTCGAGCAGTTGCTCAGCGACGCTGCCGCAACGCCCGCGGCGCAGAGGCCGTTGGCGAAGCCTTCGATTGTGACCAGTTCGCCGGACACCCGCCGCTCCGAGCAGCCTCCGGGCGCGCGCCCGAATTATGTGTCGCCGTTCGCCGCCGATTCCGCGCGCAAGGGTACTCCACGGCAGGAGACGCCGACCGACGCCGCGCCGCTTGGACCGCGCATCGTCGCCGCCATCGGCCAGGAACCCATAATTCTCGGATCGGCTGCGCCCGATTCTATCCGCCCGGAACCGGTTCGCAGCGCACCTCCCGAAATCGCTGCTGTCGGTGAATCCGCTGCGCAACCCGAACCGGAAGCACCGCCCGCGCCAGCAAGTTCGACTCCTGACCTGCCGGCGCTGCAAGCAGCCGTGTTGCAAGCGCTCGCCGACGGTGGCCAGCGCATTCTGGTCGCCATGCTCTCCTCCGGGGAATGGACCCTCCAGGGCAATGAACTGATCATCACTGTCCCGGGATCGCAAACCGTCGTGGACATGTCATTCGGACCGGACGCGAAGCGGCTCGCCATCGCATCCGCCAGCGGTATCCTGGGACGAGCCGTGAAGCTTAGGGTCCTAGGCGGCGGCACTGCCACTGCATCCGAAAAAACCAACGGCCCCCTCAGCGCAGTTCCCGGGCCGGGTGGACGCGGACGCGCCGAGCAAGACCCGGTCGTGCGCCGCATGAAGGAAAAATTCGGCGCTGAAATTCGCACCGTGATTGATTACCGGGAGAAGCGATGAACAGCTTTAATCTTCAAGACCTGATGTCGAAGGCCAAGGCGCAATATGACAGCCTGCAGCGCAAAATGCAGGAGACCGTGGTTGAAGCTTCCTCCGGCGGCGGAACCGTCACGGCCAAAATGGACGGCCGCAAGCAACTGCTAAGCTTGCGCATTGACCCCGAAGCCGTAAAGGCAGGCGACGTCGAAATGCTGCAGGACCTGGTCGTGGCCGCCATCAACGAAGCTGCCCGCAAAGTGGACGCACAGCTGCAGTCTTCGCTTGGCGGCATGCTCGGCGGCCTCGGTATCCCGGGGCTGTAGGACCCTCCCTATGCGTTATTTCGTCTATTTCACGGGGCTGTGTTTCCTGCTGTCGAGCCTGTTCTTCAGCCAATCATTCAGCCAATTGTTCAGCCAGACCTCCGCGCCACCGAAAGAGGCCGTCATGCACGCCGCTGGTTCCTTCGATGTGAAAGTCACGCCCTTGGCCGACCAGTCTGGCGATCCGACTCTGGGCCGCATGGCGCTCGACAAGCAATATCACGGCGATCTTGAAGCCACCGGCAAAGGCCAGATGCTTACCGCCGGTTCGCCGGCCAAAGGCGCAGGTGGATACGTCGCCATCGAGAAAGTGACGGGCATGCTGAATGGAAAGTCCGGCAGCTTCGTTTTGCAGCACACCGGGACCATGTCGCACTCCGGCACGCAACTGACGATCACCGTCGTCCCCGAATCAGGTACAGATCAGTTGGAAGGCATCGCCGGAAAGTTGAACATGAAAGTCGCACCTGACGGCAAGCACTCCTACGAGTTCGAATACACGCTGCCCACAAACATTTAGGATCAACCCCGATCATGTCAAAATTTGCCGAACCCATGTCGCGCCTGATTGACGAGCTGAAGAAGCTCCCTGGCGTTGGCGCCAAGAGCGCGCAGCGTCTGGCGTTTCACATCCTGCGCTCCAGTGACGACGACGCCGAAGCCCTGGCCGCGGCCGTGCGCGACGTCAAGGCCAACCTTCGCCTCTGCTCGGTCTGCAATAACATCACTGACGTGGACCCCTGTGTCTACTGCACCAGCGCCACGCGCAACCAGCGCCTGGTCTGCGTTGTGGAAGAACCGACCAACATTGCCGCCATCGAGAAGACCAAGCATTTCAACGGCGTCTTCCACGTTCTGCACGGAGCGATCTCGCCCCTGCACGGCGTCGGACCTGAGCAGTTGCGCATTTCCAATCTGATCTCCCGCGTGGATTCCGGAAACGTGGACGAAGTCATCCTCGCCACCAATCCCACGGTCGAAGGCGAGGCCACGGCGGTTTATATTTCGCAGCAGCTGAAAAGATCAGGAGTAAAGGTGACGCGCATCGCCATGGGCATCCCCGTCGGCAGTGACATCGAATACACCGACGAGATCACCATGCTGAAGGCGATGGAAGGCCGGCGAGAGTTGTAGCGGCTCTTCTTTGTCATTCCGAGCGCAGCGAGGAACGTGCCTTTGCCGCGCCCGGGAGGGCATTAACTCAACACTTCCGGCTCCAGAAAGACATTCATTTCCTCATCAGCGGTGGTGAGTCCCTCTGGCAAGCTTCCGCGGTTGTATTCCGCCATGCGGTTCTTCCACTTCAGAAAATCGGTAATACTTTGTGGCTCGATGCGCACTTCGACCCTGCGCAAGCTGGCCAGCAGAAGATTCATCTCGTAGCGGAATCCCGTCGCCGTGCGCAGATTCTTCACTGATGCCTGCATCATCTCGATCCGTCCACGGCGATATTCGAGCAGCCCCCAGCCGGTGGGCAATTCCTCCGGCTTCATCAGTCCCGGGAGCGTGAAGTAAAAGCGCTCGCTGCCGACTCCCTGCTCCGGCTTTTTCCGGAAAGGTTTCTCGCGGTCCGCCAGAAAATCCGCCCGCGTGACTTTGCACTCCACCAGCACGGAATGCGACGCGCGTTTCCAGCCGATCGCGTCCGGCATCTCGCCGCTCACGCAGGCCTGTTCCGACAGCACTACGCCGCAGCGATAGGACCGCAGCCAGCGCACCGCTTTCTCTACCATTTGAGCGTGAGTCATGAGGCGTAATCCAGGGGGGCGTCCAGCGTTACAACGGCCGCCACGACATTCTCGCGCGTTGGAAGGGAGTGCAATAGTGACTGGAAGGTTTCGCGCCCTCGATGGCTAGGCCGACGCTCGAAGCCGGACAGCAGCCGGCGCCCGCACCACTACTGGCCTTCGCAGCACGGTCTCCAGCAGATATCTTTCGGCGGCGATGGTCTGGGCAGCGGGACCTTCCGGCACGTAGCCTTCGGCGGCGATCACCAGCGCCTCGTTCTTACCGAGAGCCGGCGGTTTGCGGAGGAACCCGTTGGTTCGACGCCTCGGGATCTCGACATTCTCAATCTGCAATCGGTGTATGTGACCATCATGGCCGGAGTCAAAAGCATTCGCCAGCCGCAGAATTGCCGCGAGACGAATGACCGTCTTCTGCTCGTCGGGCAGCAGGTCGCGCAGGGTCTTGTGCGTGCGAGCGGGCAGCGCTCCCGCGTGGAAGCGCGCCACGATGGCTGCCCGTTGCAGGGTTTCCGGCTTCCAGCCCAGGGGAGTGCCGTGTTTCATGATCAGGTCCATGGACGCTTTATGATGGCCCTTCTTGTCCACCGACCGTCCGACGTCATGCAGCAGCGCCGCCGCGTAAAGCGTGTCACGCGCGGCTTCGATCAAGTCCTTTCGCGAGCCATCGAGAGCCCCGTTTCTCGATCCTGGCAAGGAATCGAGCAGCCCGCTCGCCATCAGACCGTCGTAAAGTTCAAGTGCGAATCTGGCCACGCGCTCCGAGTGCGCAAAATCGGGGTCGAGCACCTTCGCCCACAACTTCATCCGTTGCGTGGCAATCTGTTGAATCTGCTTGCCTTGGGGCAGTCCGCCACGCCAGACATTCCATAAAGATGCCGGGCCGGTCATCCTCTGCCGGTATTCTTCGATCCGCTTGGTACGCTCTTCGATGATCCGCGCATGCCAGGCTTTGCGCGAAGCTTCGTCGGGAAACACGCGGCAGGAAAGCGCCGTCGCCCATAGCACGTCGAGATCGTGGACCTCGCCGAGCAGGTCCTGCATGTGCTTGAGGTCGTTCGACCAGGCCTTGTGCTCGACAGGCAGAAAGTTCTCCACGATGTAGCGGAAGCGCTTGATTCCGATGCGCAGCGTATGCAGGGCAACCTGAGAACGGTTGCGCATGGCCCGCACGTGGAGATCGCGCGCGGCGGTCCAGCGCTCCAGCGCCAGATGTTTGAAGACGGCGCTTCCCGGCCGTATGCGCGCTGCCCGCACCGGCAGCCTGCGGCTCCACTGCCGCCATTGCTTGGTATCGAACTCGGCGAGCGCCGCCCGCGCCTCGTGTTTCTGCTGGCCCTCCCGATGGCGCAGAATGCCGAGCAGAACAGAAGCTGAGGGATCTTCGCCGGAGTGGTCTTCGGCCGGAGGGCCGGAGATGGGCGCATCCAGAGCTGTGGGCAGTGTGCTTTCGGCTCCTGGATCCGACGGTTTCTCCGATTGTGCTGGATCTGACGACGCGGCCGGCGGATGCAGCGTTTCAATCCATTCCATCATGATCTGGGTATCCCGCAAATCGCCCAGGCGCTGGAATAATTCCTTCCCGGCCTTTTTCATCGCCTTCCAGTCGGGATCGGGATCCATAGCCATCATGCCGTCGGCCAGCGACCGGCAGCGGCGCAGGGCCACGCGCAGATTATGAACCGGATCGGTGCTGAAATCGGCAGCCACATGACGGCACTCTTCGAGCACCTGCAGCATCCAGTAGCGCAGACCGGTAGTTTTGGCGGGAGTCTTCACGCAGATGGTCTCTTGGCTCCGCGAGTATTCTACTGAAATTGTGGATTTCTGCATTTCCCGCTATCCGCGCCCTCACCAGACTGTGGTAGTCTGCTTGGCGTTCTGGCCTCCCGTTTCCCTATGCATCGCCGTGAAGTTTTGCATGGCCTCGCGCTCGCGAGTGCTTCCACCATCCTGTCATCCTGCGCGAAGAGGTTGGTCAGGAGCGCGGTATCCGCCTGCCTGCCACGGGTCAATGTTTCGGCCGACCGGATCACGAGGTCAATTTGCGGACTGCGCCCGTACCGGCGCTCCGGCTTCGTCGTCCGTCCGGAGAAGGTCGGCGACAGTCTGATCATTCACAACTACGGGCACGGCGGCGCCGGAGTGACGCTGTCGTGGGGAACGGCGAGGCTGGCGGTGGATCTCGGCGCGCCGGGACATAGCGGTCCGGTTGCGGTGCTCGGGTCTGGCGGAGTCGGGCTCTCCACCGCCCGCCTGCTGCAGGATTCCGGATTCCAGGTCACCATCTACGCGAAAGATCTGCCTCCGAATACGACTTCAAATGTTGCCGGAGGCTTCTGGTATCCGGTCACGCTTTTCGAGGAGCAGTTCCGCACCCCCGCTTTCAATAACCAGTTCGCGAAGGCGTGCAACTTCGCCTTCACGCGCTACCAGACCATGGTCGGCCCTCGCTACGGTGTGCGCTGGACGCGCAATTTCACGCTGGCGCACTCCGCGTTTCAAAATACGGGCGATTTCAGCCGTCAGGGAGTCGTCGGCAGCCTGACTCCGGAACTGCGAGACCTTCAGCCGGAAGAGCATCCCTTCACAGGCTATGAATTCGTCCGGCAGTTCGACACCATGTTGATCGAGCCTGCGATTTACCTGACTGCGATGATGCAGGATTTTCTGATTGCCGGAGGCAAGGTTCAGGTGCGTGAGTTGCACGATCGCGCCGAGATCAGCCAGTTGCCGGAGAAGCTGGTCTTCAACTGCACCGGACTGGGCGCGAAGGCGCTGTTCCAAGACGACGAACTGACTCCGGTAAAAGGGCAACTGACTTTTCTATTGCCGCAGCCGGAGATTGAGTACTCAGTCGTTCCCGGAGGCCTGTATATGTTCTCGCGGCAAGGTGGAATTCTGCTGGGCGGCACGCATGACGAGGGAGTCTGGTCGCTGGATGTGGACAATCGGGTGCGCGACCAGATCGTCGCCAGGCACAAGGAGTTCTTTGACGGCATGCGGGCGTGCTGAGCCGCCAGCATCTCTCGCAAAGGACTCATCCGCCGCCGGTTAGCCAAGTCCATTCCAATTACCAACGTAACGTTTTACCCCTTACCTTTTCCTTTTACCTTTGAAGAGCAGAGTTGCGTTTCAAGAGGAGCTTGCCATCTCCGCCATAAATACATCGCAAGAGGCCCGCTCGGCGTCGGCGCGGGCGTTTGTCCACAGCCTGAACATTCTGATCAAGTATGCCCGGATGTACGGCTATGACCACAAGCGCACCGAGGCGCAGTTTGAAACTACCTGGAACGAACTGCAGCAGGGGTTACCCACGGGCGGTGATTCCGGCTTTCTGCTGGGCGTTTCCGATAACAAGCTATTGCTGGATGGAATCCCGCTAGAAACCGGCAATGCCGAGCGCAGCTTTGCGCAACTGCTGAACACGGCCGGCCTGGCCAGCCTGCACTTCTCGAAGAACGTTACCATTGAGGACTTCACCCGCCTGGTGCGGGCTTTCACGGTTGCCGGGTCCAAGGCCACCGACGTCGCCAAGCAGATCAAGGACGCGCTCAGCGGTTCGAAAGAAAACACGATCAAGATCAACGAAGTCAAGTTTGTGGCGGCCGATCCCATGACCGGCGATGTCAGCATCGCCGCCCAGATTGCCGCCCAGACGCTCGGCCCGGAGTTCAAGCAGTGGCTGAACGATCCGCAGAAGCTGCTACAGCTCATCGCGGCGGCGGAAGGTGCAAGCTCTGGCGGCGGCCCCGGCGCAGCGTCGGCAGATGGAACGCCTATGGTTCCTCTCGGTAGTGCACCGAACGGCCCTCGCGGCGGAACCGGCGGCGGCGGCACCGGGACGGGCACATCGCCGGCGTGGACGGGAGAGATGGTTCCGCTGCAGGAACAGGAAGTGATTCAGGCGATCCGCCTGCTGACCCGCTTCGGACAGGTGCAGGAAGGCCCCAGCCCGGCCGTTAGCGAAGATGACCTGAAAAAGGAACTCTCCGAGACCGACCCCAACACGCGCCTGAATTTGCAGCAGCTGCTCTCCAGCCTGGCAGCCAAGGCGACGTCGGAAGAGGAAGATACGCCGCTGTTGATGAAGGCCGCCGAGCACATGGCGATCCGCTTTGCGCTTGAGCGCTACCAGAAGGGCGAAATCAAGGTCAACGCCGTGCACCAGATGATGGAGCACATGAGCCGCCAGATGGACTCATTGCGCCAGATTCTGAAAATGCAGGAAGACAAGATGTCCAAGGCGGGCATTCTGGTCGAGTCGCACGCTGACATTCTCGACCGCATGTTCTGGGCCGAGGTGCCGGAGTCCGGCAAGAAAAGCGTGCTGATGTCGCATGAGGCGCCCTGCGTGCCTCCACGCAACCTGCGCCAGTTTATTGAGGTCCTGCTGGAGCGCGAAGACAACCAGAGCGCGGAAGAGATTCTCAACAACTACTCCAGCTGCCTGGCCGCGAAAGAGATCGAGTCCCGCCGCAAAACCGCTATCGGCATCAGCCAACTGGCCGACCTTTACTCGCGTCTTGGAGGAGCGGCTCTGGGCACAGCCATCAACCGGCTCAGCGCCCAACTGATCGCCGACAAGGATGCGGAACTGCAGAGCCTGCTCAGCGCTGCGTTCGTCCGCCTCAGCCAGGAGTCGAGCGCCTCAAAGAATTACGCCGCCGTGAACGAAGTCTGCGCCGGCATGGAACTCATCGGAGTGCAGCGGCCGGTGCTGATGAACGAGCTGCGCCCCCGCGTAGGGGTCGAGAACCGGCTTCCCGAATTCATTGAAGAGGCACTGCGTACGGACGCCCTGTCAGCGGATTTGCTGGCTGTGCTGCGCCGCACCTGTCAATCCGGCGCCGAGCATCTGGCCGACCGCTTCTTTCGCTGCATGCGCCGCGACGAGTGCGACCGTATGATCGAACTGGTCACGCAGCTGGGATCGCCGGCCATGACCCAGCTCCGCGAGATTCTGCGCACCGGCCAGCCACGGCAAGCGTCAACCGCCGTGGGATTGGTCAGCCGTCTCGACGTCCGGACCCTGCTCGAATTGCTTCCCGTCCGGCTGCCCGAGTGGAACCGTTTCTATCACGACGTGGTAGTACGCCAGATCGCCTACGGCGCGGCCCAGGACCGCGGCCGCACGTTGCTCGAACTGGCTGAAGTGCTCGATCCGTTTGTTCTGCCGGAAGCGGTGGATGAAATCGGCATGAGCGGTGATATCACCGCCGTCCCGCCGCTGATTGCCATGGCTCGCCCGGGAGAAGCGGCGTCGCGTTCGCCCTTCGTGCAGCTGAAGGCCATCGAATCGCTCGGCCGATTACGCGATCCGGAAGCCGTTCCAACCCTCCGCGAAATCCTTGAAGCAAAGAAAACCTTTGGCTGGATTCACCATCGCGAACTGCGCATCGCCGCGGCTCAGGCGTTGTCCAAGACCGATCCGCGCTACAGTTCGCAAGTCGTTTCCGACACCGGCCTCGAACCGTCAGAACTGGCTATCGCCGCGCTCGATATGGCGCCCGCCTGCCCGTGGGTCCGCCAGCGCCGCTACGAGCGCATGGTGCTCTCCAAGACCGTGCAGGCTACGATCGGCAGTTCCTGGGGCAAGTCGAAGATCATGATTCACGAACTCAGCCTCGGCGGCGGCATGGGCACGAAGGAAGATAATCTCCGCATCGGCACCGAAGCCGATCTCGAGATTTTCCTGGGCATGCGCTCCAAGATCAAAGCTCATGTGCTGCTGCGCCGCGCCCGCGTGAATGAAGTGGGCTTCGAGATTGTCGAGACCGACCTCGACAGCCGCTACAAACTCCGCCGCCTGCTGGTGGACGCCATGAACCGCGTGCCGCAAAACAAAGACCGCGAATGGAGCGGAGAACGGAAGGTATAAGAGAGATAGATCTCACAGTTTCAGGCTTTCGAAGTCTGGATCAAAAAGCAAAAGCCTCCGAGGGTCCCGGAGGCTTTTTAATTTCTTTTGAACCTTGCCGCTACTTCACTACTTTCACGAAAATAATCAGGAACGTAAACAGCACCAGGGACTCAATAAAAGCGAGGCCCACGAACAGGGCAATTTGAATTCCCGGACGCGCGGCGGGGTTCCGCGCCAGACCCTCGCACGCGGCGGAAGCCACGCGGCCCTGGCCAAGCGCAGCCAGTGCAGCCGCGAACGCCATGGCGAAGCCCGACGTGATCGCGACCCAGTTGGTACCGCCCGATGCGGCTTCGGCGCCGCCCTGAGCGAAGGCCGGCATCGCAAACAACGATACCGCGGCCAGAGTCAGAATCAGGAATACTACTTTCCTCATGTTTGTGTCTCCTTAAGAATTCCGCCAGGAGGTGGTTGACGTCATCCTCGTGCAGACGCCCTCACGCTGGAGGATTTTGATAAAGCCGCTTCAACAATTAATGCTCATGCGCTGTCGCCTCGCCCAGATACACGCAGGCGAGAATCGTAAAGATATAGGTTTGAATCAGCGAAACAAAAATGTGCAGTCCCTCGAACACGATCGGCACGCCGATCGGCACCAGAGCGAAAAATACCAGCGTCACCATTTCCCCGGCGAACATGTTGGCATACAGACGGACGGTGAGCGACAGCAGGCGAGCGGTATGGCTGAAGAGTTCGATGGGCAGCATCAGCGGCGAGAGCCACCAGACCGGTCCCATGAAATGCTTGAAATAGCCGAAACCGTTCGCCCTCAGGCCCTGATAGTGGTAGTAGAGCCAGGTCAGCAGCGCACAACCCAGCGGCACCACTGCGACCGCAGTGGGCGACTCCAGGCTGGGGATCAGCCCGATCAGATTGCAACTGAGAATGAACAGCCCCAGGGTCACGATGTAGGCGTGGTACTTGTGATAGTGATGGCCAATGGTCTCGCTGGCCATGTCGCCGAAGAAACTCTCAATCCACTCCATGGAGAGTTGCAGGCCGCCGGGCTGATCTACGGAAAGGCGCAGCCGGACCGCAATAAAAAATGTCAGCAGCGCCAGCGTCACCAGCACTTCCATCGCAAACGAGTTCGCGATCGGCGTGGCCGGATGCTTCGGTTGCACGCCGATCGTGTGCATCAGCGCCAGCACCGCCGGACCGAACACACGGTTGAGCAGAGCTGTAAACCAGAGTTGATCCATGCCTGATCCTGTTATGAGATTGGGTCAGTATCCGCGGCGAAGGGCGCAGTAGGCTTCTACTGCCGCTTCCGTCAGCATCCCCGCCACCGGCGTGCACAGCCCAAACAGAAAGCCCCGAAAGGCCGTTGAGGAACTTGTGAATATAACATACGCGAGGATTCCCGCCAAAAGGTAGCGCAGGATGAAGCCGGCCACGATGGAGGCTCCGCCTTCGGGCCGCTGGGACTCCACAACTCTCGCTGCCAACGCCTGCACCGATCGGTTCAGTGAGCGGAAATTCAGGTAGGAAACCGCAGCGCCGAGGGCAAAACCCAGCCCGACTACCTTTCCCCAGCGCCAGCCAGCCACAACTGTAAGCCCGGCCCCGAAGATAAGCACGAAGCGCAGCATTCTTGATATGGCGAAGGCAAAGAAACGCTCCGCCATAGGGGAAGTCGCCGGGACCTCGGGCACCGGCGCCGAATCCGCATTCAGTCCGCGCATCAGGGCTTATCCCGCGAGGCGCTAGTTGCACTGCGGATCATACCCACGAACCCCACCACCGCGCCAAAGATCACGCCGGCAATATAGATCCAGTGCGTATGGAGCCAGCGATCAGCAAGCCGCCCCAGCACGTAGCCCAGAAAGACGGCAGCCGGGATAATAAAGCCGATTTCGGAATAGCGCGCCGCAGCCGCGATAGAACTCTCAACCGGCTTGGACCGGCGCTCGGGATTCTCTGCCACATTCTCCGCCAGAATGCGATTCTACTCCAGCTGCGGCGGGAATCGCGCGTTCGTCGTCTTGCGCCAGGTGGCTAACGCATCAATTTCGCCATGGACGGATTCTGCGCGATGCCGAGCGCCCAGTTCGCCATCTCGATGAAGCGGTTGGGCAGGATGCCGATGAAGAGGGTTGCGAATCCGGCGATGCCGAGCGCGAAGCGCATGGAGTAGCTGACCGCCAGCGTTTCTTCACCCTTTTCCGGCTGGCGCATCAGCATGGCGTTCGCGATCTTGAGGTAGTAATAGAGACCGAACACTGAATAGATCACGCCGAGCGCGGCCAGCGCGTAGTGGCCGCTCTCCATCAGTCCGAGGAAAATAAAATATTTCCCCCAGAATCCCGCCAGCGGCGGAATTCCGGCCAGCGACAGCATGAAGATCAGCATCAGTGTGGCTTCCACCGGAGCCCGCGAATAGAGTCCGTTCAGGTCGTCGAGTTCGTCGCCGATGATCTTCCGATGGCGCAGCGATGTGATCACCCCGAACGCGCCCAGATTCATGAACGTGTACACCAGCAGATAAATCAATATTCCCTTGAATCCGTCGGGATTGAGATCCGTCTCCGTGCCGGCAATCAAGCCCAGTAGCATGTAGCCGACATGCGCAATCGAGGAATACGCCAGCAGCCGTTTCGTGTTGGTTTGCGACAACGCCGCCAGGTTCGCACCGGTCATGGTCGCGATTGAGACGAAGACCAGCAGCGGCAGCCACAGCGGCCGTATCGGCAGCAATCCCCAGAGCAGGATGCGGAACAGCATGGCCCAGCCGGCCGCCTTGACCGACACCGACATGAATCCGGTGACGCAGGTTGGCGCGCCTTCATAGGCATCGGGAGCCCACTGGTGGAATGGAATCGCTGCGATCTTGAACAGCAGCCCGGTGATCGTGGTCACCATCGCGATGATCAGCACTGGGCGGTAGTCAGAATTCCGCATCAGCGCACCCACCCGCAGGTTGATCGTGGAAAGATTCGTGGAGCCGGTCAGTCCATAAAAAAGTGACAGCCCGTATGCAAAGATGCCCGAGGAAAACGCTCCCAGCAGGAAATACTTCAATGCCGCTTCATTCGAACGACGGTCGCGCCGCAGGAAGCCGACCAGCACGTAAGTCGAAATCGCCATCAGCTCCAGGCCGATGAAGATGAGAACGATGTCATAGCCCATCGCCATGCACATCATGCCCGCGACCGAGAGCAGGAGTAGCGCATAGTACTCGCCGTGATTCTCGTTCTCCACTTCCAGGTAGCGCATGGACATGAGAATCGTGACCGCGGCGCCGGCGAGATAGAGACAAAAAAAGTAAAGCGCGAAACGATCCATGAAAACCGTACCCAGCATTCCCGAGATGCCCCGGCCCGGGGCCAGATGAGTCAGCTGAATCCAACGCCAGTTGGTGTACACCGCGTATGCCGAGAAGCCTAGCCCGAAAAACGCAATGATCGCGTTGCGCCATTTCTCCTGATTTGAAAGCATGAGGTCAAAGAGAAGAATGGCCAGCGCGAACATCGCCAACATCGTGACCGGCAAGGCCAGCTGATAGTCAAGCGCTGAGAATTGTGAAAGCAGGCCCACTCAGTTGCTCCCTTTTGCGCCCGAATCGGCCGGATCGGCATTGGAAGCGGCGACGGCGGACTGCGTCGGCTGCGGATAATCCGGACGCACAATGGCGATGGTGTGGTTTACCGGCTGCTCCAGTATCTGGAAAAATGGCTTGGGATACAGCCCGATCCAGAAGGCCAAGATCAGCAGCGGGACGAAGGTTGCCACTTCGCGCGGCGTAAGATCGTGCAGCTTTTCGTTCTTCGGATTCGTAACCGTACCGAAGAAGACGCGCTGGTAGAGCCAGAGCAGATACGCCGCAGCCAGCACCACTCCCGGCACTGCCCACGCGCCCCAGCGCCAGTTCTCCATGAATGTTCCCTGCAGGATGGTGAACTCGCCGACAAAGCCGTTGAGCAGCGGCAGCCCCATCGAAGACAGGAACATGATCATGGTGATGGTCGCGTAGACCGGCATCACGTTGGAAATGCCGCCGTATTCCGCGATCTCGCGCGTGTGCCGCCGTTCATAAAGAATGCCGACAATCAGGAACAGCGCGCCGGTCGAGATGCCGTGATTGATCTGCTGCAGCACCGATCCACTCAGGCCGAGCGGCGTGAGCGCGAAGATTCCCAGGGTGCAGAAGCCGAGGTGGCTGACCGACGAATACGCCACCAGCTTCTTCATATCCTTCTGCATGAGCGAAACCAGCGCGCCATAAATGATTCCGACGATGGAGAGGAAGATCATCCATCCTCGCACCGTCATGCCGAGAAAAGTTGCCGGATTCGACAGCACATTCGGGAAGAACGGCAGCGAGAAGCGGATGAACCCGTAGGTTCCCATCTTCAGCAGCACGCCGGCCAGGATCACGGAACCGGCCGTTGGGGCCTCCACGTGAGCGTCCGGCAGCCAGGTGTGAAAAGGGAACATCGGCACTTTGATCGCGAAGGCGAAGAAGAAACTCAGGAACAGAAGCGTCGCGGCGTAGGGTCCGTAGTCGGAATAAATCCGCGGCGCGGTGTCATACAAAGCAGTGAGGCTGAACGTGTAGACGCCGGTCACGGCATGATGATGAAAGTAGAGAAACAGCAGGCCCAGCAGCATCAGCACCGATCCGGCCAGGGTGTAAAGAAAGAACTTGATGGCGGCGTAAAGTTTTCTCGGGCCGCCCCAGATGCCGATCAGCAGATACATCGGCACCAGCATGGCTTCCCAGAACACGAAGAAAAGGAAGAAATCGAGCGCCATGAACACGCCGAGCATGCCCGTCTGCAAAATCAGAAACCAGACGTAATATTCCTTGACGCGGTTTTCGATGGCCGACCACGACGAGAGAATCGAGATCCAGCCCAGCAGCGTGGTCAGCATGATCAGCAGGAACGAAATGCCGTCGATGCCGAGGTAAAATCCCGCGCCGATCGAAGGAATCCAGTTGTTGGCGCCGCCTTCGATGAACTTGAACTGCGCCGGGTCTCCGCTCTTCACCAGCGCCCAGAACCAGGGCACGAGCGGCAGCGAGATCAGAAATCCGCCGAGCGCGAAAATGTTGGCGATCCAGCGGATCGCGTTCTTGTTCTCCTTGGGGACGAACAAGAGTAGCAGCGCGCCCAGCAGCGGCGTGAAGAGAATGATGGAGAGGATGTGGTTATACATGTTTGCAGCTCTGAGCTACGAGCTATGAGCTACGAGCATTTCCGGTTTCGCGGTTGCTCAAAGCTCATGGCTCACAGCTCGAAATTTCAGTGATACACGTAATAAAACACGAACCCGACCAGCCCCGCGGTCATCACCAGGGCATACCACTGCACCAGCCCCCACTCGAGAAAACGGGCGGGAATACTCAGCATGCGCGCGATCGTGGGCGGACCGTTTACTCCGATGCCGTCAATAATCCACTTGTCCCACCAACCGGAAACCGTCGCCGTCAGGCGCGTGATCCAGCCCGCAAAGTTCACCAACCCGTCCACGACATTCGCGTCGAACCAGGAGGCCGCGTCACCGAGCCCCATGACGCCAAGGCGCACATCTCCCACTTTGCGGCGGCCGGTAAAGACGTAGTCGTAGCCTTCGTCCACGTAATACTTATGCAGCAATACGTCATAGACCGGAGGCGCCGCAACGGCGATGGGCTCCTGATATCCCTTATCCGCGTCACGATATCGGCTCCGCGCCAGCAACCAGCCGGCGATCGCTGCTGCAACCGACAGAGCCATCAGACCGTACTCCATCGGATCCGTGTGTTCCTCTTCTTTCTTCCCCGCCGCCAGCTGGGCAGCTTTGCCTTCGTTCTGGAGCACCTGTGCTTCGTTGGCAAAGACCGGCTCCAGGAACTTCGTGAAGCGGTCCGAACCAAGCAGGCTGTGCGGCCAGCCCAGGAATCCGGCAAAGACTGCAAAGAACGCCAGCACGACCAGCGGAGCCTTCATCGCAGTCGAATGCTCGTGGATGTGATGCTCGTGGGCGTGGTCCATGCGTGGATGGCCGTAGAACGTCAGGTAGATGAGGCGGAACATATAAAACGACGTCATCAGCGCGGTCACAAAACCGATGAACCACAGCAGGCGGTACGCCCCGCCTTCCGACGACCAGGTTTGCCAGAGGATGGCATCCTTCGAGAAGAAGCCCGCGAACGGAGGAATGCCGGCGATCGCGAGCGTGGCGAGAAGCATGGTCCAGTAGGTGACCGGGATGCGGTGATGAAGGTCGCCCATGTTGCGCATGTCCTGCTCACCGGACATGGCATGAATCACCGAACCCGCGCCCAGGAAGAGCAGCGCTTTGAAAAACGCGTGCGTGAAGACGTGGAACACGCCGGCCGCGAAAGCTCCCACGCCCAGCGCGAGAAACATATAGCCGAGTTGCGAAACCGTCGAGTAGGCGAGCACGCGCTTGATGTCGTTCTGCACCAGGCCGATCGAAGCGGCAAAGATCGCCGTGAGCGCACCCACGATCGCGACGATTTTCATTGAGGTCGGCGCCAGTACGAAAAGTGCGTTCGACCGCGCCACCATGTATACGCCGGCCGTGACCATGGTTGCGGCATGGATCAATGCAGAAACCGGCGTCGGGCCCTCCATGGCGTCCGGCAGCCACACATAGAGCGGAAGTTGCGCAGACTTGCCGCAAGCGCCAACAAACAGCAGCAGCGTTGCGGCAGTGATGATGTGATCGCCGATGGCAAAATGCCCGGAGCGAGCCGCCGCAGTGACGTCACTGTAACGCAGGCTTCCCATGTACCAGGCGATGAAAAACATGCCGAGAATAAACCCGGCATCGCCGATGCGGTTGACGATGAATGCCTTGTTCGCCGCGTCACTGGCCGATTTGCGGTGAAAATAAAATCCGATCAGCAAGTAGGAACACAGGCCCACGCCCTCCCAGCCGACAAACATCAGCACATAATTGTTCGCGAGGATGAGCGTCAGCATGGCGAACATGAAGAGGTTGAGGTATCCGAAGAACCGGTAGTACCCCCCCTCATGCGCCATGTAGCCGGTCGAATAGATATGGATCAGCATCCCGACGCCGGTCACAAACAGCAGCCAGATGCTGGAAAGTGGATCGAGAAGAAATCCGGCGTCCGCCTGAAAGGAAGCCTGGGCGCCATCTTTCGTCACGTAGGTCAGATGTCCGGTGCCGCTGCCTAGCCAGGTGTAAATAATCTTCTCGTACGGCGTACCCACGCTGGTCCAGTGGGTGTACTGCCAGACTGCGCCGCAGGCCATCAGAAAAGCCAGCACGACCGTCCCGACGCACACCGCGCTCACCGTCTTCTTCTCCAGCTTGCGGCCGAAGAAGAACATCAGCGTAGCGCCGAAGGCGGGCAGCAGCGGGACCAGATAAATGTGGTCGAGAAATAGCATCTTCACCACTTCAACAAATTCACTTCATCCACGTTGACCGTCTCCTTATTGCGGAAGAAAGCGATCAATATGCCCAGCCCAACCGCCGCCTCGGCAGCTGCATCCGTGATGATGAAAATCGCGAACACCTGCCCGTGCAGCCCTCCCCACATCCGCGAAAACGCCACCAGATTCAGATTCACCGCGTTGAGAATCAGCTCAATGGACATCAGAATAATCACGACGTTCCGCCGCGTGAGGACTCCGATCACGCCCAGCAGGAACATAGCCGCGCCGAGGACTATGTAATGCAAAGTTGAAATGTGGAAGAGGCTGTCCATTTAAATTCTCTTCTTCGCCATCACCACCGCTCCGATAATGGCCACCAGCAGTAACAGAGACGCGATTTCAAACGGGAACATGTACGTTCCCCCACGCCGGTCAAACAGCAAATTCGCGATCGCCTGCGTATTCTGGGTCTCCGGATACGATGCGTTTCCCGCCGGGAACAGCCGCTTTCCCTTCAGATAAATCGAGACAAACAGAAATCCCAGCGCTCCGGCCGCGGCAAGTCCGACCAGCCACTGCTTGTTGAACTGGCGCTCCTTCTGCGTGCGTTCCAGGTTAATCAGCATGATCACGAACAGGAACAGCACCATAATGCCGCCTGCATAAAGAATGATCTGCACGCCGGCTACGAACGGCGCATACAGCATCAGGTAGATCATCGCCTGCGCCAGAAGCGCCGTGATCAGCGCCAGCGCCGAGTGCACAGCGTTCTTGGACGTGATCACCAGCAGGCCGCCGATGATCATCGTCGCGGCCAGCAGATAAAAGAAAAACGGTGTGGCAACCGGCGTCATAAGAAGACTCAGCCCACTACTTAATGATGAATGCCGCCGCCGCGGTCAGAATCAACACACCCAGTCCGGTCGGCAGCAGGATTTTCCAACCCACGCTCATCAACTGATCGAACCGATATCGCGGGAACGTGCCACGATACCAGATGTAGAGATACATGAAGGCGGCAACTTTCGTCGTAAACCAGAAGACGTCATCAATGCGTCCGCGCACTCCCGGGAAAAACAGGACGATCCCGATGAGAGCCAGGAGCGCGCCAAATCCGGCCAATCCAATGGTCTGAACCCGGAATAGCGGATGCTTTGGCATGCGCGCCGCGTTGAAGAAGCAGAGCCCGCCGAGAAACAGAAACGTCAGCCCGGGGAAAAAGGAGAAAATCTGATCCCAGCTTTCCCCGTGCAGCCAGTTGGGAAACGGCCGCAGCCATCCTCCGAGCCACAGCGTCACCGCGATGGATGACACCGCGATCATCGCCGAATACTCGGCCAGAAAAAACAGCGACCAACGGAAGCCGCTGTATTCGGTGTGAAATCCGGCAGTCAGTTCCGACTCAGCCTCGGGGAGATCGAAAGGCGCGCGGTTCGTCTCCGCCACCATGGCCACCGCGAAGATGAAGAATCCGATCAGCCCCAGCGGAAAAAACTTGAAGATGAACCACTGCCCCTGCGCCAGTTGCGCCTGCACAATCCCGATCATGCTCAGCGTGCCCACACCCTGATCGTTGAGGCTGGTCATCAGAATCACCGAAACCACCGCCAGCCCCATCGCCACTTCATACGACACCATTTGCGCGCTCGAGCGCAGCGCTCCGATCAGCGGATAGTGCGAGTTCGAGGCCCACCCGGCCATCACAATGCCCAGCACGCTCAGGGATGAAACCCCGAGCATAAAGAGGATGCCGATGTTCATGTCGGTCACGGCGTGAGCCGGACCGAAGGGTACGACGATAAACACGGTGAACGCGGCCAGCACCGAAATGAACGGCGCGATCCAGAAGACCAGCTTGTCGGCGCCTTCCGGAATGATGTCTTCCTTCAGCAGCAGCTTGATGGCATCCGCAATCGGCTGCAGCAGGCCGTGCGGACCCACACGCATCGGGCCCAGCCGCACCTGCATGTGAGCCAGAATCTTGCGCTCCAGCCAGTTCATCGCGATCACCGCGACGGAGAGCCCGAGAAATATCAGCAGGATATAGACAAAAGCCCAGAAGAAATTTCCAGCCACGCCCGGCGTCTTGTCGCTTTTCAGATCGTCCGTGATGTACTGGAGAATCGCGCCCATCAGCGGTCCACCTCGCCCAGCACGATATCCAGTGTGCCGATCACGGCAATCACATCGGCCACCAGCTGGCCGCGGCACATCATATCCAGAGCCTGCAGATTCACGAAGCTCGGCGGACGTACCCGCACCCGGTAGGGCTGCGTTGAGCCATCGCTCACGATGAAGTATCCCAGCTCGCCCTTCGGAGCTTCGATCGAGTGGTAGATCTCGCCCACCGGCGGCTTCATCACCTTCGGCACTTTCGCCATAATCGGGCCTTCGGGAATGCCTTCGACCGCCTGCTCGATAATTCTCAGCGACTGCCGGAACTCGGCCATGCGCACGATATACCGGTCGTAGGTATCGCCGTTCACGCCCACCGGAATGTCGAAGTCAAAATTCTTGTAGTTGGCGTAGGGCTGAGCCTTGCGCAGATCCCATTTCACGCCGCTCGCCCGCAGCACCGGTCCGGTCACGCCCAGCGCGACGCAGTCCTTCGCCGAGATCACCCCAATCCCCTTCGTTCGCTCCAGCCAGATCCGGTTGGTGGTCAGCAGCTCTTCGTATTCGTCAATTTTCGGCCGCACAAAATTAACGAAGTTCTTCACGTCCTTCTCGAAACCCTCATACGCCTCATACTGCAGCCCGCCAATGCGGAAGGCATGCGTGGTCAGCCGCGCGCCGCAGTACTTCTCGAAAATCTTGAGAATTTCCTCCCGGTCGCGGAAGGTATAGAAGAGCGGCGTGATCGCGCCAATATCCAGCGCATGCGTGCCCAGCCACAATTGATGGCTGGCCATGCGGTTCAGCTCCGTAAGAATGACCCGGATGTATTGCGCCCGCGGCGGCGCTTCCACGCTCAAAAGTTTTTCGACGGCCTCGCAGTATCCCAGTCCGTTCGAGACCGCAGCCACGTAATCCATGCGGTCCACGTACGGATTGAACATGGTGTAGGTGCGGTTCTCGGCAATCTTCTCCACGCCGCGATGCAGATATCCGATGACGCATTCGAGCCCCAGCACCTTCTCGCCATCGAGCCGCAGAATCACGCGCAGCACGCCATGAGTCGCCGGATGCTGCGGACCCATGTTGATGACGAGCTCGTTCGCGTCCAGAAAGGTTTCGTCGCGGGTTGCAACGTGCGTTTCCAGGCTGGGCGGCGAGAGTGTATTCGGGTCGGTCATTTGGGCAGCGGGCCAGTCTTGCTCTCCACAATCACCACTATGGTTGCGATGTGCTTCTCGTCATCGGGTGTCCTAGTGATTTCGTGATCAATCACTCTGTAACCTTCCGATTCGCAACAGCGCACGGCATCGATTTCCGAGGCCGTATAAGGGAAAAAAATGAGCGCGTCAGGCTTCCCCGTTTCTCGACGAATTACTTTGAAACTGCGCCCAACAACCGACAATGCCATTCGAGAAGTAACCTCAACGTTCCGCGTTCGTGACTGCGAGTATCCTGGAAACCTGGCGCAGCGCCATGGTTGCATCATGACCCAGGCTTGCCGCATCACCTTTTAAAGTTTTGAACACTTCCGCCCTCTCGGCGGCGGTCAGCGTCGGAAAGCTCCCAATCACCAATCGCGCAATCTCAGGGTAGATTTCTGGGTACGCGGCCGCATTCTTCTTCTTGGCAGCCTCTCTCTTTCGTGTGGCCAACTCGGACGCGATAAATGCGCTAACGCTCTGTTCGCTCATTGCCCGCTCTCGATCCCCAGGTTGATCTGCACCCACTCGTTATCTTGTTGGATGATGCCGTAATCCTTCCGCAGCGGATGTCCCTTCCATCCCTCCGGCAGAAGAATCCGCTTCATGTCCGGATGGCCGTCGAACCGGATCCCGAACATGTCATACACTTCGCGCTCCAGCCAGTTGGCCGCCGCCCAGATGGGAACGGACGTCGGCAGATCCTCGCCGTCTGCAATCTGGGTCTTCACCCGCATACGCTCATTGCGCGCATACGAATAAAGAATCCACACCACGTCAAACGGCTTCTCCCGCTTGGGATAATGCACTGCAGTGATGTCCACACAGTAATCGAACTGCTCTTCGTCGCGCAGAATTTGCAGCAGGTCAGGAATCAGGGTCCAGTCCACTTCCATGTAATTCTGCCCCAGATGCGTCAGCCCGTTCACGCCCGATCCATATTCACTCTTGAACCGGGCTACCAGCGGAGAATCCCACGGGGTCGGCGCCGGTCCTGCCGGCTTCGGCGGAGCCGGATGTCCGGCAGCCGCAGCAGGTTTCGCGGCGGGAGTCGTGGAAGCAGAAGGCGCGGCGGAGGGTGTAGAAGCTGACGTCGGCGCCGCAGCCGTGGTTTTTGGGGTAGAAGTCTGATCTGCCGCCGGTTTCGGCTCGCCGGCCGGTGGTGACGAGGGGGATTTTGTTTCGTCCGGCATAGCTCGCGAACGGGGCAAACCTGCGGCCCTGGGCTGCTGCGAAGAACCACCACTTGTATCAGCTTGAAGTGACGGTGTCAACGCGGGAACCGCCGCTCCCGGAGCCACCGCCGCACATCGTGCGGGCATCGTCCCAGACCATCCAGTGCGGCTTCAAAGGCCGGGCGCCGCAGCGCGTGTAGAGTTTGCGCGCAGACATATTTTCAGGCGCCACATCCACGCAAACGCGGGAAATTCCCTGCCCCGTAAACCACGCGCCTAATTCCGCGACTAATTTGCCGGCGATGCCGCCGCCGCGTTTTTCCCTTGCGACATTGATCCACTGCAACTCGCCGTCGCAGCCAAAGCGCCGGGTACGGTGTCCGGCGATGAAGCCCACTAGCTCATCTCCTTCCATCGCAACCAAGATTGCCGCAACAAAGGCCGCGCGATCGGGCAACGCCTCTCGCGGCGAACCTTCTCCGCTCAGGTACGAGCCGATTCGAGTTTGCCAGTACTCGACAGTTTCCCACTCCCTGGACCGGAGCTCGGCCATCTTAGGAATGTCAGCAGCTTGAGCAGGGCGGATCAGCATCCGGAATCGGGCCTCAATCCGCTGATTTTAATCACGCCGGGATTCGAAGCGGAAGGAATGGTGTCACCACTTCACCCGACACTTTGCGATGGTTGCGGCGGCGGAAATGGAGTCGCGATGATCCCGGAGAGGTCCGAGATCCTCACCCAATACAGGATCCAGCAGACCAGACCGGCGAGCGCCCCCAGTGTGCCAAACACGGGAATGACGCTGCAGGCATCCAGCACGCACATCGTGATCCCGAGCGATTTTCCGGGTTCTGGGTCCGCGCTCGGGATCCCTCTTCGAGTGAACTCATTTCCCAGCGACTTGGCGATATTGATCACAAGAATGAAGTGGTAGATCAGGTTGAACAAAGGAATCAACATCAGCCAAACCGACTCAGGCGACGTCGTACGCGCCTGCGGACTGCATCTGCCGAGCGCTTTCTGGAGTGTCAAAAGGTAAAAGACGCCTGGGATGAGGAACACGAATCCCACGGCCACGAGAAGCAGCAGGTGCAGAGGTTGGAACAGACCCTCGAGCATGGCGAGCGCATTCTAGCACGCCGGGATACCAGGCTCTCGGGTGATAAAGATGCGGCAGCGCGTGGTCCGGGAGCGGGGGCTGAATGACACAACGACTCAATCTCTCAACGACTGAATGACTGAATCCCTACACCCACTCCAGCGCACCTTTGCCCCAGACCCAGATGTAGCCAACGATCAGAATGACCAGGAAGATCAGCATCTCGATCAGGCCGAACACGCCCAGCGCCTTGAACTTGACCGCCCAGGGAAAAAGAAAGATGGTCTCGACGTCGAAGACCACAAACAGAATCGCAATGATGTAGTAGCGCACCGTATAGCGTCCGCGGGCGCTGTCTATTGGATCGATGCCGCACTCATAGGGCATGAGCTTGGTCTTGCTCGGATTGTCGGGACGCACCAGCTTGGCCAGCAGCAGCGTCACCGGCAGCAGGGATCCCACCAGCGCGATAAAGATAAAGATCGGAACGTAGTTTTGCGGCATAGGCCGAACCCAGTTCGACATACTAGCGCGGACGCGCCGGACGAGCAAGGTACAGGTAGCAACGTCCGCGCTAGTTCTCTTTATACAAACCCATTCCGAGCTAGCGGCAATTCCCTCACTCGCTTCCCTGTGGCCGCGAACACCGCATTGCAGATCGCCGGAGCGATTGGAGGCACGCCCGGTTCTCCAACGCCCGCCGGTGCCGCCATGCTCTCCACGATGTGCACGTCCACGTGACGGGGAGCGTCATTCATCCGCGCCACCGGATAAGTGTTGAAGTTCGACTGATTCACTACGCCATTAGTCGCCGTAATCTCACCGGTCCGCGCAATACTCGTTCCGAACACCGCCGCGCCTTCGAACTGCTGCCGCACCATCTCCGGATTGGCCACAATCCCGGCGTCCACCACGGTATAAACATTCGGAATCGTCACGACGCCCGCGTCATCCACTTCCACTTCCACTACTGACGCCACATAAGTCAGGAAGCTGCGATGCACCGCCATGCCCATGCCGCTTCCCTTCCCGGATTTCTTCTTGCCCCAGTTCGCCTTCTCCGCCGCCAGTTCGGCCACGTGCCGCAGCCGCCGCGTGTCATAGGGATACTTGGCCGCCATCTCCTTCGGCGCTCCGCCTTCCACCACTTGCCCCGGCCCAATCAGCGCCAGCAGATAATCGTAAGGATCGCGATTCGCCGCATACGCCAGCTCGTTCGCGAAGCTCTGCACCGCGAAGGCGTGATAAATATTCGCCACCGAGCGCAGCCACCCGATGCGCACATGCGCCGTGGCTGGCCCGTTCTCCGAGCGGAAATTCGCGAGGTCGAACGGCGAAACGTCAAAGCCCAGGCTCATTTCGCCAGCCGAACCGTAAACCGCTGTTTTGTCGAAAGTCGAACCGATCGGCGGAAACACCGAGCGTTGCAGCCAGGCCTTCGGCATTCCCTTGTCGTCCACCAGCGCCTTCATGTGCATCGCGGCGACCGAGTGATAGTAGTCGAATTGAATGTCGTCCTCGCGGCTCCAGACCACCTTCACCGGCTTGCCCGTCTTTTTCGACAGGACCGCTGCCTCGACTGCATAGTCCGGCTTCGACTTGCGTCCGAACCCGCCACCAAGGAACGTCACATGGCAGGTGACGTCTTCTTTTTTCAGCCCGAGCGCCTTGGCGACTTCCTCGCGCACTCCCATCGGATTCTGGGTCGGCGACCACACCGTGACCCGGTCTTCCCGCACATCCGCGACCGCGACCGGCGGCTCCATGGATGCGTGCGCCAGATGCGGCGCAAAATACTCCGCCTCAATAATCTTTCCGCCGCCCTTGGCGAACTCCGCGTCAGCGTCGCCTACGTTGTGCACCACCTTGCCCGGTTGCCGCGCCGTCTCCTGCAGTTCCTTCTTGTAATCCGTGGAGTTGTAACTGGCGTTTGCACCGTTGTCCCACTCGATCTTGAGCTGCTTGCGGCCCTTGAATGCCGCGAATGTGTTGTCGGCAATCACCGCGACGCCCCCGAGCGGCTGAAACGCGTGCGGCGGCGTAAATGGCCCTATCGGAATCGTCTGCTTCACCCCGATCACTTTCAGCGTGGCTGCATCGTCCACCGACTTGACCTTGCCGCCCAGCACCGGAGGATGAGCCACCGCTGCATAAAGCATTCCATCCACGCGCACGTCCATGCCAAAAAGCGCCTTGCCCGCGCACACGTCGGAAACGTCATATCCCGGCGCGGGTTTGCCGATGTACCTCCACTCGCTCGGCGACTTCAGTTTGATTTCATCCTTGCCCGGAACCGGCAGCTTCGCCGCCAGCGGAGCGAGCTCGCCATAGCCCAGCTTGCGCGCAGAAAGTTTGTCCGACACCACGTGCACCGGATCGGCCACGCATTGCGACTCCGGAACACCCCACTGCTGCGCCGCCGCCCGCACCAGCATCAGACGCGCGGTCGCGCCCGCGTCACGCATGGCATCAAAAAATTCACGCACCGAATGCGAACCGTCGGTGTCCTGCGATCCGTAGCGCTCGTCGCCGTCGCCCTGAACGACTTTTACCCGACCCCAGTCCGCATCCAGTTCGTCCGCCAGGATACGCGGCAGGCTGGTCCGCACCCCGTTTCCCATCTCCGTGCGGTGCGCCACGATGAACACCGTGCCGTCCGGCTGAATCCCGAGGTACACCCCGGGATGAAATGCCGAACCCTCGATCGGCGTCCCCGCCGCCGTCGCCGCCCACAATCCCCGCGGCGCGATCCGCACGCACAGCACCAGAGCCCCGGCAGAAAACAATCCCTGCAAAAAACTGCGCCGGCTCGCGTTTTCGATCGCGCGGCTTACCGCGCCGTTCATTTCGACGTTCTTCTCGCTAATCATGCCGTCTCCTTCGCCGCTTCGAGAATCGCGGCCCGGATGCGCTGATACGTTCCACAGCGGCAGATGTTGCCTGCCATGCCGGCATCAATGTCGTCGTCGCCCGGCCTCGGCGTCGCGCTCAGCAGAGACACCGCCTGCATGATCTGCCCCGGCTGGCAGTAGCCGCACTGCGGCACATTCACTTCCTGCCAAGCCTTCTGTACCCGGTGTGGCCCGTGTACCGAAATGCCCTCGATCGTCGTGATCTCTGCCCCCTGCAATTTGCTCATCGGACGCGAGCACGAGCGCACGGCCTTGCCGTTCTCGAGCACCGTGCAGGCGCCGCACAGAGACATCCCGCAGCCGAATTTCGTTCCCGTCATCCCCAGAATGTCGCGCACATACCACAGCAGCGGCATCTCCGGATCGCCGTCAAAGGTTTGCTGCATTCCGTTCACTTTGAGCTGAATCATGAGGCTTCCCTCGTCCGATGGTGGTGCGAAGTTGTAGCGTGAGCTTTCGCCATTGTAACGCCGCGAAATCAGGACAGAGCAAGCGCCCTGCAGTCGAGTAATTGCGTGGTGATTCAGATGAACAATTCGTATCACTGCTTCGTTTAGCGGGCGAGGGCGGTGAGGATCGGCCGTCTTCTCTACTTGTCTGGAAACAAAAAGACTCTGCGTGCCAGGTCGGATTGCAGCGTGTCCGCGCGGTAATAGCGGTCGAGGATTCCTGCCTTCCAAACCAGGAGGTCGGGGTTGCAGCGGGCAAATTCTGGCCAATTCTGGGCGTTTGTCGTGGTCCGCGCCATCCGCTCCCGGATCAGGAAGAAATAGGCGTGTGTGATGGTCTCATGATAAAGCTGCGACTTGCCCTGAGCCGCCGCAAAACGCTTGAGAGCAACCGTGAATCGTTCCAGTGCGACCAGCGGTGAGTACTCGGTAAGATACGCGAAGGCCAGGCGGACATGGTCCGCGTGGTGAAAGGAATCCGCTCGAACCGCGCCAGTTTCGAATCGCTGGATCGTTTCCTGCTCAGTCATGCCGTCGCCTTACGCTTCCCTCGTCGCAACCGCTGCCGCTGCCGCGATATAGATCACGAGATTGCCCACGTTATAGAGTCCGTGCAGCAAGTGAATGGCGATCGCCAGCGCGAAAACTCCGGCCAGCAGCCAGGCTCCGCGCGCCGTGGTCTTTGGGATCAGCAGCAGAATGCAGCCCACGATCTCTCCCCAGCCCAGCACCATGCGGATCGCAGCCGGCATGTGCGTCCGGGCGAATTCGTGCGCCGCACTCGGCAGCACGAACAGAACAGCTTCGATCAGAATCACTATTCCCAGCGCCCATTGCAGCACAATCAAAGCGCATTGCCCGCGTCCCTTGCTCATTCGCCCGCCCCCTTACCTTTTTCGTGCGTTCCGGCCTGACGATTTGCTCTTGATTTCCTTCAGCCGATGGCTGGCGCTCGAATCAAGATCCAGTTCGTAAAACTTCTTCAACTCCCGAATGCGTTCGAGCGACGCCGGACTGAACGGCGTCTTGCCGTCAAAGGCGTGCAGTACGATGCCTTCCAGCACATCGCCCAGCGTCATGTCGTGATACTCGGCGAAGGCCTTGAGCACTTTCAGGATTCGCTTCTCGATGCGCACGCCGGTCTGCACCCGCTCGATTTCCAGCCGGGGATCGTCGGTCATGTGTACCAATGTACCACGGTACCACATTCAACGCAAGCCGGCCGTTGGCCGATCCGCCGTTCCCCTTGCAGGTACGTCAGTAACTTTCTCGCCCCGACTCTTCTTTACTAACCTACCCGCACGGGACAATTGGGGAGACTCTCTATGGGGAACGCTCGTTGGTTTTGGATCGGTGCAGTCGGGCTGCTGGCATGGGCAGTTTATTGGGGAGTAGGCCAGGCGGTGAATCCGAGCGGCGGTGAGGCCGAGTTTCAGAAAACGCTGGGAGCGATCAGGCAGGTCAAAAGCTTTCGCGGCGCCTATGTGGATACGGCGAGCCCCCAGCATTCGGAAAGGCTGTGGGAGTTGGATTGCAACCGGATTGTCCTCCACCAGCAGTCGCATGCCTCGCAGACCAGCGCGGATTCTCCTTTCGAAATGAGCAGCGAAGAGTTGCTGGTGGGCGACCAGATATTCATCCATCACAAGGACGGTTCATGGGAGAAGGCAAGCACCGTAACCCGCCTCTATACCGCCAAGTGGTATTGCGACAACCTGGTGCAAGGCAGCGTTCGCGATCTGCTGCCGGATTTCAACAACCTGACCCGGCACGCCATGATTCAGAAGGGCGACAAGAAAAGCGTCAACGGGGTCCAGTGCCGAGTATGGAACTACGGCATTCGCTCCACCACTGCCGGCACGCAGAGCGGTTCAGTGTGCATCGGCCTCGACGACCACCTGCCCTACGAGATGATCACGGACAAAGGTGGCCGCTATTCCTACTCCGATTACAACCGCCCGATCGAATTCGACGCGCCCGACGGCGTCCTGCCACCCGAAAGTTCGGCCGAGGGGTCGAGTTAGATGAGATACGCATAAAAAGGATCCCTTATCTCCAGGACCGTCGCAAGGCATTCGCTATAATCCTTTTTCCATCCCCAGCGACCCGAGGAAGCGATTGGCACTCGACGAGAAAATCTACGAACTGCGCCGCGAAAAACTCAAACAGATTGAGGCTCTCGGCCAGCCCACGTACCGCAACCACTACGACTTCACCCACACGGTGGAGCAGATCCTGGCCGGCTATTCCGGCAAGTCGGCAGAAGAACTCGAGCAGACGCGCGTCAACGTCCGCGTCGCCGGCCGTATCATGGCCATTCGCCTGATGGGGAAGGCCGGCTTCGCGCATCTTCAGCAAGACGGAAAGAAGCTGCAGATCTACGTCAAGAAAGACGCGGTAGGCGACAAGGGCTTCGAGCTTTACAAGTTGCTCGATCTCGGCGATCACATTGGCGTCAGCGGATACCTCTTCCGCACCCGCACCGGCGAACTGTCCGTCCACGTCGAAGAAATCACGTTCCTCAGCAAAGACCTGCTTCCGCTACCGGAAAAATGGCACGGTCTCACCGACGTCGAGCTGCGCTACCGCCAGCGCTACGTGGATCTGGTGATGAATCCGGAAGTACGTGAGGTTTTTCTGAAGCGCAGCCGGCTGGTGCAGTCGCTGCGCCGCACCCTGGAGGCGCACGGCTTCGTCGAAGTCGAAACTCCCATGATGCAGCCCATCGCCGGCGGAGCCGTGGCTCGGCCCTTTGTCACCCACCACAACACGCTCGACATGGATCTTTATCTGCGCATCGCGCCGGAGCTTTATCTCAAGCGGCTGGTGGTCGGCGGGTTCGATCGCGTCTATGAAATCAACCGCAACTTCCGCAACGAAGGGCTGGGCTGGCGCTGGAATCCTGAATTCACCATGCTCGAGTTTTATCAGGCCTACACAAACTACCAGGGCGTGATGGACCTCACCCAGGAACTGATCACCCAGGCCGCGAAAGATGTCACCGGTGGGACCAAGTCCAAGTGGGGCGACGCCGAAATTGATTGGGCCAAGTGGCAGCGCATGACCATGCGCGAAGCGATCATCCATTATTGGCCGGAAGCCGCGGGCGCAAAGCCGGCAATGAGCGACTTCTCTGATAACGAAGGGGTCAAATCGCTGGTACAGCGCTTCAATACCGCGCACGCTCACGCGGCCTTCGACGCGAACACTCCGGCGGGCAAAAACATTGCAGCGTTATTCGAAGCGGCGGCCGAAGAACATCTCACCCAGCCCACCATCATCTACGAGTTCCCCACCGCGGTCTCGCCGCTCTCGAAGCAGAAACCGGATGAACCGGACTGGACGGAACGTTTCGAAATTTACGCCGGGCAGATGGAGATCTCCAACGGCTTCAGTGAACTGAACGATCCCGAAGACCAGCGCCGACGATTCGAAGCGCAATTGAAGGAACGCGAGCGCGGCGACGAAGAAGCCCATCAGATGGACGAAGACTACATCCGCGCCCTCTCCTACGGCATGCCGCCGGCGGGCGGCGTCGGCGTGGGCGTGGACCGCCTCTGCATGCTGCTCACCGACTCGCACACCATCCGTGATGTGATTCTGTTCCCGCTGCTGCGCCCGGAGAAAGAGCGCGCGGAGACCGACGCACCCGCGAGCTCCGAAACCGAAATCCGTTAACTCTGCGGTACTTAACTCAAGAGTACCTAAGCATGCACTGTTTTTGGTGCAGCCGGATTTCTATACTCGCACTGTATTTGGGCTCTGAAGGAAGCGGCGCTACCGTAGCGTTCACACGCTGGGTCGGTAGCGCTTTGCCGCGTTTGGGGCCTAAGCCGCCGGAAGGATCTTCAGCATCAGCACCGTGATGTTGTCCGGGCCGCCACGTTCCAGCGCCATATTGACCAGCACCCGGCAACTCTCGGCCAGCGAGTTCGACTGCACGGTGCGGATCAGGTCCTGCTCCGTCACCATGCTCCACAATCCATCTGTACAGAGGATGAGGGTGTCGTCATCCTCGAGCAGAATGGCGTGCGCCGGCGCGTCGGGAATCACTTCCCTGCCTGATCCGAGGGCTGAAGTCAGGATGTGGCGCTGGGGATGGGACTCGGCATCTTCGGAACGGACGATGCCGCTTTCCACCAGCCTCCCGACATAGGAGTGATCGCGAGTCAGGCGCTGCGCGGTATTGTTGCGAAGGAGGTAAAGCCGGCTGTCGCCCACATGCGCAAAATAGAGTTCGCGGCCAACGATGGCGATAGCCGTGCATGTGGTTCCCATCCCGTGAAACTGCGGGTTTTCTTCCGCATAGGCCTGAATGCTGCGGTGAGCTGCTTCCAACGCCAGCGTCAGAGCTTTCTGTGGATCATTCTCATTGTCGCTGTGGTAAACCTGCTGGACGGTTTCAATGGCCAGCCGGCTCGCCTCCTGGCCGCCTTCGTAGCCGCCCATGCCGTCGGCGACCACCGCCAGGCGGCCCTTGCGGCCGAACTCCGCCACCGAGGTCGGCTCCCAATAGATCGCGGAATCTTCGTTGTTGGAACGCTGGCGGCCCACGTCCGTGAGGCTGGCCGCCGCGATCCCCGGCTTGGTGGCGAGGTCTACTGCCATGTCGAAAACTTTAGCCTTTACGCCCTATTCCCTTGAAAGAAGATGTTTTGAACCTGTTCTGGACCTCGGTCATTATAAGGCAGAGACGGTTTTTTGGGGCTGGATCGGTCCTGGCCAGCGGATTCGCGCACAAAAGAAAAAAGCCGCGGTTCGCGGCTCTCTCTCCTACCGATCTTTCAAAACACGGGAGTTTACCGCTTATTTGTCGTGCTTGTCTTTGTAGATCCGGTTGCTCATGCGGTTAGATTCACGGTTCAGCTGGCGCTGGTTGGCCTTGGTCAGATGGCCGTTGTCTTTCGCCATGTCAGCCTTTTCGTTGTTCTGCAGGCGCTGCTCGCCCTTTTCCAGATGAGCCGTCTGACCCGGGGTCAGCTGGCCATTCTTGACGCCGTTGGCAATGCGATTCTGCTGGTTGGTTTCGCGCCGGTTGACCTGATTGACCCGCGGATGTCCGGGATCGACCTGGCCGGCACCAGCGCCGGAAGTGTTGTCTTGCGCAGCGGCGATTCCGACCGTCATCAGACCACCCACTGCAAGGATAAACAGAGACTTCGTGATTGTTTTGGACATACGAATGTAAACCCCCGCCCAGGATCGTAGTTTCAACATCCGCCTGAGATCGAATTACTAAGGTGAATAGTCGACGGATGAACCAGCGGGGTTCATCGGGGAGTGTCGGATTGGGAAGCCATTGTCCCGCAAAGCATCCCCCGACAGAGGTTCTGGGACATTTTGTCCCACGCACAGCTCCCACTTTGCCTGAGCAAAGAGCACCGCCGGCCCGGAAAGAAGAGGATTCAAGCTGGGCCGGCGGCCATTTTGCATGGAGTGCTCCCGTCGGAATGTTGTCCCCGCTAGGGCAGAATGTACCGGAATGACGTAAATACCATTCCGTCTACGCCGTGCGGCTCCACGCCGGAGGTTGCCGGCTGAGTCAACCCACCGTAGCCGGCCCAGGCGTTGCGGGAAACGTAAGAATACTGCGTGCCGAACTGGAAGCGGCCCCGGGGACCGTTATAAAAGCGGTACCAGAAGCCAACTGTGCCTTCGATCAGCGCGCGGGTGTCCGCCGTGCACTTGCTCAGGCTGCCCGGCGTGAATCCGCCGGACCCCGGCGCAGTCTCGGTCAAGCAACCGGTGTTGTTGAAGCCGGGCGCGCCATAGCCTACATCGCCGACCGGAGAAGCAGTTCCGGAAAGAACTGTCGGGTCATAGCCCCAGGTGCGCGCGGCATATTCAGCACCGCCGTAGCCGTAAATATCCAGCTTCTTGGTGCGGACTTCCAGCGTGGTCAAGCCGATCAGATTCTTCACCAGGTGAATTGTGCCGTCTGGATTGATGGAGGTATCCGGCAATCCGCCCGCGCCGTAGCGGCCTACGCCGTCACCGCCGAAGCCCTTCAGTCCGAAGGTAACGCGATGGAAGATGTTCCAGCGCGCGCTGGCGCCAAACGCACCGCCTTCTCTCGAAGCGTTGTAGGCCTGGACTGCGCTGGGAGCCGTCAGACTGCCGCAAGCCGCGGAAGCGTAGTTCTCCACGCATGGAAAGACGCGATCGGTGAAGCGGTCGAGCAGGCCGAACACTTCGTAGTGGCCGAACCCGGGATCGAACGCGATCTTTGCGATGAGATCTGGAGCGGGATTAAACGAATAGCTAGCGGTGGTGTTGTAACTGTTGCTCGCGCCGGATTCGCCAACCAGAAAGTTGCTCTGGTTGTTGACGATCGCATTGCCATGCGACGTCAGCGTGGCCTGCGGGTTCTCAAGAGCGACGGCGACGGCAACCTTATCGCCGAAGCTCTTGGCGATGCGGATTCCGTACTGGCGGGCAAAAACAAAGCCGACGTTATAGGAAGGATCGATGGTCCTCGGACGGGAGTCGTTGGTGCGCCCAAGATCATCGTCGGGAGAAATTCCCTTGCCGTTCTCGGTCGCAAGACTCCACTCCTGGCCGCCCAGAAAACTCCAGCCGTTATGAAACTTGGCCTGTCCCCAAGCCTGGCGGAGACGGAGAGTGTAACTGTTGGTCTGCGTCGAAGTGGACGTTACGCCCGCGGAGAGAAAATCAGCAGAAACGTAGCTGGAGAGATCCACGTTCTTGAGTCGCCCTTCGACGTAGGTAGTAATTTTGGACTGGCGGGCGGACCCGAAAAATTCCGAGAACTGGCTCTGCGAAGCGCCGGGCATGGTCACCGAGTTAAATGGCGTGGGCAAGTCCGCCCCCAGGGCCCGGGAGCGCCGGATGAAGGCGGCTTCGGCGTATCCGCCGGGAGTGATGTTGATGCCGCGGAAGTGGAGCGTCAGAGGGCCTTCCATTTCTTTATTGAAGGTTTGCGGGCTTTCGCTTTGAGAAACGCTTTGCGCCGACGCCGGGGCGCTTTCCTGCTGCAAAAAGCTGCTGCTGTTCACTTCGGCCACCGGCTCGGCGGGATGCGGCGGCGGCGGCTCGACCGGCGGCGCCACAGCCTCGGTCTGAGCCTTGCGCTGCAACGCTTCGCGCAGCGCCTCGATCTCCAGTTGCTGGGCGGCCAAAGCTTCTTTCAGGGCCTGGATGTCCGCGGCGGTCACGGAGGGTTGAGCGGTCACGGAAGCGGAAGCCGCGGCTGCGGCCGGATTGGCTGGGGTGGGGGCTGCATTGGAAGCGGTTTGCGTTTGGGCCCAAAGACTGATGCCCAGCACCAGTGTCAAAGTCGCATGGAACAGCGGGTTCCGGCGTTTCATAAAAGCAAGTCCTCTCCGTAATTTGTTTTTCGGTGTTGTCTGCAACCTTGGGGGAGACCGGCAGAACCGAAGTGGCTGGGGGCGGCAAACTGCGCTGCCAAAACCACCATACACCACTTACTGAATTAATACAATCAACTTACTATAGATTAGAAAAATAATCTGGAAGAACTTATTAAGAAACCGTGAATTTGCCGGGGATTCCTTCTTCCCGGTCAGAGGAGTGCGCAGGTTCTTGCGTCAGTTCCCGTCGAGCAAGCAACCAAACGGCATCCCTTGTTACTCAAATTCAAAGGAGTCCCGTAGCCGAGATGGTTACTGGAGTCACTCCGCAGGACTTGCGGCGAGGGAGCGAGGATGAGTATTCTAAGAGCGGGTTGCGAGCTAAACCCACGATGCTGAACTCGATCTCCAGCGAAATTCCATCGGAATCTCACAAGCACCGTTACTGGTGTGCGGCGATGGTATTATTCGCGATCTGTTCCCTGACGATCGCAGTGGCGACGCGCTACGCTTCCGGCCGCCGAGCCGCCAACCACCAAATCAGCAACGTACAATCCCCCTCGGGGCCGGGGCATAGCCGGCAGAGACTGATCAAGACCGGAGCGGCGTGGATTCCGCCCCAACCTGTCTGCCAACCCCTTGCCGATCCGGGTCCCGAACTCCAAGAGGCAGCGACAAGCGTCTCTGTTCCAGGCATTCTCCTGCACGAACCTCTCTACAATCGGCCGCCTCCGGCCAGTATCTGATTTTACCGTCGCAGTTGGAACGCAGTTAATCCAATAAGTCGGAAATCAGGCTGAACACGCCTTCCGGCCAACCATGGCATTCGGCCTAGGTGGATGCGGCAGGTCCGGGCGCTTCATGAGCAGCGAAACCAGGCTGCCGTGGTGAATGCCACGAGCCGAGCCCGCGTGGTCAGCGATTTCCGAGGAGAACGATATGGCCCTAGCCGTCGTATTAACCGAGGAAGAACTCGATGCGCTCCGCCAATTCGATACTTGCACGATAGCCAACGCCGTCGAGACCTTCAACGTACGCTTGCACAACACCGGGTTTTGCGACGGCAGCATCCGCTGCATGTTCCCGGACTCTCCGCCCATGGTCGGATATGCGATCACGGGGCGCCTGCGCTGTGGAGAGCCCCCTATGTCGGGCGGCACTTTTCACGACCGCACCGAGTTTTGGAACCACATTCTGCAAGCGCCCTGGCCGCGGATTCTTGTCCTTGAAGACATGGACCACCCGGCGGGCCGAGGCGCGTTCGTGGGAGACGTCCATGCGGCCATCCTGAAAGCTTTGGGGTGCGCAGGATATCTGACCAATGGTGCGGTGCGTGAGTTGCCGGCCGTGCGCAGCTCCGGGATTCAGTTGTTCGCGGGCGGCGTCGCGGTTTCGCACGCATATGCTCATATTTTCGACGTTGGTCAGCCGGTAACTCTCGGCGGGATGGAAGTTCGTCCCGGAGATTTGCTGCACGGGGATCAGCACGGAGTGACGACCATTCCGGCCGAGATCGCCGCCCAGGTGCCGGAGGTCGCGACGCGACTGCAGGAGGCGGAGCGAAAGCTCATTGGTTTCTGTCGATCCAAATCGTTCTCCGTGGGGGCGCTGAGCGAGGTTATGAAGAAGATGGGTTCGTGAGGTGAAACCGGTGGCGGCGTGCATCTAATTTGCCGGCACCGGCTTGAGTCGCGTTACCATTTGGGACAGTTCCCGGAAGCAAAAACAGGGTCTCGGCTGGAAAGAGCTACAACCATGAACAATCAGAAAGCCCAGTCACACACATCCCTCACGCTGAGGCGACCCAGCGCGCTTCGCCACCTCCCGCGGTTCGGGGTGGCGGCTCTGGCGGCGATCCTATCGTCATGTAGCGGCGGGAACGGCGTACAGGCGAGCAGCCCGGCGATCACCGTGGGGGTTGCGAGAGTCGTAAAGAAGACGCTTGGACGCGAGCTGACACTCTCCTCCGAGTTGGTTCCCTTCCAGGAGATTGACGTGTATGCCAAGGAGTCGGGCTACGTCAAGGACCTGAAGGTGGATTACGGCACGCACGTGAGGACCGGAGAGGTAATGGCGGTGCTGGAGATTCCCGAACTGCAAGCGCAGCTCCAGCAGGATCAGGCGGAAATCACCAACGCCGGCAACCAGGTCACTCGAGCACAGCACGAACTCTCGCGCTATCAGGCGCAGTACAAAGCCTTGCATCTGGAGTACACGCGACTCAACGGCGTGTTCCAGAGCCAGCCCGGGTTGGTGGCGCAGCAGGAAGTGGACGACGCGCAAGGGAAAGATCTGGCGGCGGAATCTCAGGTAGACGCGGGCCAGGCGGCTCTCGAAGCGGCCCAGAGCCAGTTGGGAGCCGCGAAGGCGAGGCTGGCGCGGGATCAGAGCCTTTTCGACTACTCAAGGATCACCGCGCCGTTTTCAGGCGTGGTCACCGAGCGCTACGCCAACCTGGGGACGCTGATGCAGGCAGGCACAGGGTCGAGCACGCAGGCCATGCCTCTGGTGCGGCTGTCGCAGGACGATCTGTTCCGCCTGGTGATTCCCGTGCCGGAAGTATATGTGCGCTACATCAAGATCGGCGATCCAGTGAACGTACGCGTGCCCGCGCTGAACCGGAGCTTTCCCGGAAAAGTCGCCCGCTTTTCGGTGGACGTGAGGGCGGACACACGCACTATGCACACGGAGGTGGACGTGCGAAATACCGACGGCGTGCTGGTGCCGGGGTTGTACGCCGAAGCCGATCTGCAATTCGACCACAAGGACAACATCCCTTCCGTACCGGTCCAGGCTCTGAATCATGCCGGCGATAAAACCACGGTCCTGGTGGTGACTGCCGACGGAACGTTGCAGGAGCGGACCGTGCAGGTCGGAATTGAAACCAGCGCGGACGCCGAGATCACCTCCGGGGTGAGCGAGGGCGAGCAGGTTGTGATCAGCGACCGCAGCGGCCTGCGAGCCGGCGAAAAAGTTCGTGCTCAGGTGATTCCAGTGACCGGATACAACCCGGACAATGCGCGTCAATAAGAGCAGACCAGTGGACATGCCTTAAGGAGTTACGGGCAAGGGAGATTGGATAGGGCTTATGCCAGGGTTCTCGATTCGTAATCCGTACTTCATCATCGTGATCTGCCTCACGCTTCTGGTCATTGGTGTGACCAGCATTTCGCGCATGCCGGTCGATCTGTTTCCGCCGATCAACCTCCCCGAGGCCGTGGTGGCGACTTTTTACACTGGTATGCCGCCAACCGACATCGAGTATGACATTACCGATCCGCTGGAGCGTTTCTTTACCCTCGCCGCCGGGGTTGACCACATGGAGTCCCGCTCGCTTCTGGGAGTCAGTATCATCAAAGTCTACTTCCAGGCCGGAACCAATCCCGACACCGACGCCAGCGAGCTCGCTAACCTGGCACTCGCCGACCTGAAGCGCCTGCCACCGGGAACTCTGCCTCCCGTCGTTTTAAAGTTTGACGCCTCCAGTCTGCCGGTAGCGCTGGTCACCGTAAAGGGCGAGGGCCTGACGGAAACTCAGCTCCACGATTACGCCCAATTCCAGATTCGTAACCAGATCGCGGTTGTGCCGGGAGCCGAGATTCCCATTCCCTTCGGCGGAAAATACCGCCAGATCATGGTGTACGTCGATCCCTACAAGTTGTCGTCCCGTCAGCTCAGCTTGATGGATGTGGTGGGCGCGGTCAACGATTCCAACCTCATTCTTCCCGCCGGCGACGTGAAAATGGGCCCCTACGATTACTTCGTCTACTCCAACAGCCTGGTTGACAACATGAGCCAGCTGGGCGAAGTGCCGCTCAAAGTCAAAGGCCACTCCTGGGTGACCGTCAACGATGTTGGAAAAGCCGAGGATGCCAACCAGATCCAATACAACGAAGTACGCATCGACGGCCAGAAATCTACCTACATTCCCATCATGAAGCAAGGCGGCGACACCAACACCATCGCCGTGGTGGATGGGGTTCGCCAGCTCATCAAGCACCTCTACGACATTCCTGCCCAGATGAAGACCAGCATCGTCTTCGATCAATCGGTGTATGTGAAGGAAGCCATCGACACGGTTCTGCACGAGGGCTTTCTGGGTCTGATCCTGACCAGCATCATGATTCTGGTTTTCCTGGGAAGTCTTCGAGCCACCTCGGCCGTCTTGCTTTCCATTCCCTTGTCGGCGCTGGCCGCGTTCGTGGTGCTGGCGCTGCTGGGGGGCACCGTCAATACCATGATCCTGGGCGGGATGGCGCTGGCGTTCTCACGCGTGATTGACAACTCGGTCATCTCGCTCGAAAACATCTACCGCCATCTGGAGATGGGCGCGGCGCCGATGGTAGCGGCAGAAGTGGGAGGGGCGGAAGTCAATCTTGCCGTGTTGGCTGCCACTCTGGTGGATGTGGTGGACTTCTTCCCGGTCGTCTTCTTATATGGCGTGGCCAAGTTCCTGTTCTCGGCGCTGGCCCTTGCCTTCTGCCTGTCGCTGCTGGCTTCCTTTGTCGTGGCCATGACGGTGATTCCCCTTTTCTGTTCGAAATTTCTCAAGGCGGTGCCGCACGATCACGAACACAAGGGAGCGGCCGCGGGCGATGCTCATCAAGCCGGTAATCATGAACCTGGCAAGCAGTCGTGGATGGACCGTTTCAACACGCGGTTCAATGCCCTGTTTAACAAGCTCCTCGACTACTATGAGCACTGGGTCAGGCGAGCGGTGCAGCGTCCCGGGCTCACGGTTTTGATTTTGAGTGGCGTATTCCTGGCCAGCCTGGCGATTTATCCCCTGCTCGGCTTGGCCTTCTTTCCCAAGACGGATGCCGGCCAGTTCACGATCAACCTGAAAGTTCCAACCGGTACGCGCATCGAAGTAACCGACCAGTACGTGGCCAAGGTGGAAGACCTGATCCGCCACGAAGTCGAGGGCGCGGACCTGAAGAGGATTGTCTCCAACATCGGTGTCGTTCCGGATTTCTCAGCGCTCTACACCACCAACGCTGGTCCTTATACAGCCACGGTTCAAGTGCAATTGAACGAGCCGCATCACTTGAGCAGTTTCGAGTACATGGACCGCGTGCAACACAAAATAGACAGCCAGTTTCCCGATATTCGGACCTTCTTTTCCAGCGGTTCCATGGTGGACGCCATTCTGAACACGGGCATGCCGGCGCCGATTGACGTCCAGGTCAGCAGCCCGAATCTCGACCAGATCTACAACATCGCGCAGAACCTGGCAAAACGGATTCGCGAGGTGCATGGCGTCGGCCAAATTTATATCCCGCAGGATATGAACTATCCCGCGCTACGGCTCGATGTGGATCGGGTTCACGCCGGCGAAATGGGGCTGTCTCAGAAAGACGTGGTGGATAACGTCATCACCGCTCTCAATTCCAACTACATGATTGCTCCCAATTACTGGGTCGACCGCAAGACCGGCAATGACTATTACCTGACGGTGCAGTTTTTCGAACATGGCGACGCCGCCATTCACAATATGGCGGACCTCGGTCAGATTCCATTGCGCGACCCGGGCAACGAGTCGCAAATGAGCTGCGGCCCGTCGGAACAATTGCCCTCGGCTGGAAGCGGTCAACCCGCATGGAACTGCTGGCAGGGCCGGCCGACGACCGTCCTCAACAACGTCGTCACCGTGCATCAGATCCAGACTCCGACGGAGGTGGACCACTACCAGATTCAGCGCGTGGCCGATATCTACGTGACCCCCTCCGGCGAAGATCTGAATCGGGTCACCGGCGCCATCCGCGGCATTATCGCGAATGAGAAAATTCCTTCCAACGTCCGCGTGAACCTGCGCGGCATGGTGAATGGAATGGAACAATCGTTTAAGAGTTTTGCCCTCGGATTTCTAATCTCGTTCCTCCTGCTCTATCTGATCCTGACGGCGCAATTCAAATCCTTCGTTGATCCCCTGCTCATCATGCTGGCGATTCCCATGGGGTTTGTCGGAGTGCTTATCATCCTGCCGCTCACCCATGCCACGTTGAATGTTATGTCGCTGATGGGCGTGCTGATGCTGGTCGGTATCGCTGACTCGAACAGCATTCTGATCGTGGACTTCGCGCATAACCTGGAGAAAGAAGGCATGGCGCCCGCGGATGCGGTCATCACCGCCTGCCGGGTGCGGCTGCGTCCGATTCTGATGACCTCTCTGGCAACCATTATCGGCATGATTCCGATGGCGCTGAAATTGGGGACGGGCGCGGAACAGTATGCCCCAATGGCGAAAGCCATCATCGGAGGCTTGACCTCCTCGGTGTTGTTGACGATTTTCATTGTCCCGGCAGCTTACCTGCTCGTATATGGCAAGCGCGAGCAGAAGGCGGCCACTTCGCCGGCAGAGGGAATTGAATAGGGCTGGCGAAAATAAACGGCGTCGCGAGTTGAGGACGGGCGCTCGCGTCCTTCAAAGTAACGGTTGAGGCACCTGGATGACGAAGTCTGACAAACTAAAGCTTTGGGCTGCATTGGCGCTTTTCGCTTTGCAGCCGCAATTCGGTTGGACACAGAGTGCGGCACGAGCGGCAGAGGATTTTCCCTCCGCTCCTCCGCCTCAGGAAAGCCGGGATTCCATCGTACTGACGGCTCGGGCTGCGCACGCTGGCAGTGCTGCCGGCGGTCAAGGTCAAGACGGCTCGGCGAACCAGATGGGCAGCGGCCAGGCCGCGAACACGCCGCCGGGATCGCCGATGCAGCTGACCCGCGCACAGGCCGAGCAACTGGCGCTGAAGAACAATCCACAAATCAGCGTGGGCAAACTTCTGGCCCTGGCTCAGCACCAGGTCTCTCGCGAGACCCGCTCTGCCGAGTTGCCCACCTTTAACGGAAGCATTACGGCGGTGGATGCGAACGAGGGCAGCCGCATCGGCGCCGGCTCGCTCACCGCGTCGCGTGTGCTGGAGCATGCCGGCGCGGGTGTAACCCTGAGCCAATTGATCTTTGACTTTGGCCGCACCACCAATCTGGTGTCCTCCGCCAGGCTGCATGAGAAGGCTGAAAACGCCAATGCTTTGGCCACAACCGAAGACATTGTGCTGGCCACTGATCAGGCCTTTTACAACGCGTTGCAGGCGCAGGCGCTCCTGAAGGTCGCCAATCAGACGGTGGCCACGCGGGGATCAGTGGAGAATCAAATCAACGAACTGACGAAGAACAAGCTCAAGTCCACGCTCGATTTGTCGTTCGCGCAGGTCAATTTGTCGCAGGCAAAACTCCTGCAACTGGACGCTCAGAACAACGTGGATTCGACCCTGGCCAGTCTTACCGCAGTACTGGGATTCGATAAGCAGGTGACGTATGAGTTAACCGATGAAGCAAGCCAGTTGTCGTCGCCTCCCGCCGATGTGGACGTTCTGGTGCAAACTGCGCTGCAGCAGCGTCCGGACTTGCAGGCTCTCACTTTTGACCAGCAGGCGGCAGAGAAGTTCCGCCGCGCGCAGCGCGATCAACTCTTCCCCACCATCAGCGCCCTGGGCCTGGCCGGAGGCTCTCCGGTGCGGCCAGACTGTTTCGGCGGCTGCTTTCCAAATTATTTCATCTCCAGTTGGTATGGGGCGATCGGCGGCAACGTCAGCATTCCAATCTTTAATGGGTTCCTGTTCACGGCGCAGGCGTCGGAAGCCAGCTTTCGGGCCAAGGCCGCGGCGGAGAGTACACGCGACCTCCGCGACCGCGTGGTGCGCGACGTGCGCACGGCATGGCTGGCAGCGAATACCGCATTTCAGCGGGTCGGAGTGGCCGAGGAATTGTCCAAGGAGGCCGATTTAAGCCTCACCCTGGCGCAGCAGCGCTACCAGCTTGGTTTGGGCTCGATTGTGGAGCTTAGCCAGGCGCAGTTGCAACAGACCGACGCCGCGATCGGCTTCGTCAATGCGCAATATCAGTACCGGCTGGCGCTCTCAACCCTGAACTTCGAGATCGGGGTGCAGCCGTAGAAGACGGGAGCAAGAGCGCGGTCTGCGGGAAGGTTTGGACTCTACCAGTCGTTACTTGAGCGATCCTGAAGTTTGGGATCGTTACAGCGGTTGCGCTTCTTGCAGGTGAGCACGGTGATTCCAACCGACATGAACATGGGCGGGACGATGAGCACGAGGATGCCGGTGCGCAGGCCTGCGATAAAGCGCTGTCCCGCGCCAGAGTCCCCAGACTTCTGACCAATCGCCTCACCGGGCCCTGAATCCCCGCCAACCGCGCTCAATGGAGCACGACGATCTAGTACGGCTTCAGTACGAAGCTGAAGTCCACCGTCTTGTTCTCGTTGCCAGTAATCGTGATGTTCTGCGTCTTGGTTTCGCCGCCGCCGGTCGAGTTTTCATGCCAGGCGGTCAGCGTATATTTGCCGGGCGGTAGATTGGGAAGACTGAAAGTTCCGTCATCGCCAGTCACCGAATAGTGGTTCGTCTTCAACACTGCGAACCAGCCATGCATCCAAGGATGGATGTTGCACTTGACTTCAATGAATTCTGGCTGGTCCCACTTGTCCTTGATGGGCGGCGAACCTGCCGGCTGCGACTTGTTCCACTCGTGGTTTACTTTGGCCAGCGGGTGAATGTTGTGCGAAGTCTGGTCGTCATTGACGACGTCGAACTCCTGGCCGGTGTGCATGGCCAGAACGTGCGGGCCATAGTTGCAGCCCTTTTGCGTAAAGGTAACGGCTTGCGCGGGGGCGTTGGCATTATCGGCACCGGCGGAGACGTAGACGACGACGTTAGCCAGCGTGTCGCCGGGGCCAGACACGACCGCTTCGGTCATCTGGGGAGTGGCGTGCTGCTTGGCGCAGGACGGTTCCTTCGACATATCAATCGGCTTCATCTTCCCCGGCGTGCCGGTGAAGGTGACCTTCCCGCTGACCGTACCCCCAAACATCAGGACTGGGCACAGCGCCGCACTCAGCATTGCGATTGTGAACTTGCTTCCACGCATTTCCTTGCCTCCTCGAGGTGTCAAACCTTCTGTTTAGTTGCCGCCGCTGGACGAGTTGGTCGGAAACGGGCGTGCGAATGCGGGTAGAGCGTTGGCGTGGCTGCCGCATAGAATCAGGAAAACCAAGACTAGGGCCGACGTCAGGAAGCACTTCCCGTACGACGAATCCGCCGACAGGCGAGAGTGCATCCAGTTGCGCATCCCCGGCTCCTCAGACAATCTGTTTTTCAAATCCCCACAATTGCGAAGGCTTAAAGGTTGCATCGAACACGTGGAACCGTTGCACGTGCACAACCAGTTGGACCGGAAAATACGGCCAACGGTGCTAGCGGGGCGGAATCACACTCTTGTTATTAGCCCCGTTGCTAGGGAGTGATTTTTTTTGACAACCTCTTTACGAGTGGCCTAGGGCGTGAGTCTGAGAAAAACTTCGAAAGGTTGACAGAACCGGCGTCAATTGAGAACCTTTTCGCAGCGGGCGGTTCGAATGGGCCACATCGGGCAATACAGTCGAAACATTTCGAGCAGGTCGAAATGGGGGCTCCGGCTCCTTCGGAAAGTCCACAGCCTGTGGAAAACAGGGCTGATTCTGCTGTTCGCGGCCGCCACAGCAATCCCCGTCGTGGCACGCGAAAAGGACATCACCGACTGGGGAGTGGGGTTGATCGTCAACGTGCCTTTCCCAGAAAGCGACGTGAAGCAGGCAGTTGAGGAAGTTGTGCAGGACGGCATTATCCGGGGAACCAAGGAATACAACAAAGACGAGTACATCAGCGGCGCTACTCCAGCGACCTCGAGCCGGGCGTTCCCCCCCTGGACACAGGGCGGCAAGATTTATTACAAAGTCCGACTGAAAGCACTCGATCCAAGGAATTTCAAGGACAGCAGCGACGTTGGAACCTTGACCGTGCGGTACATCTTGCAGCCGCAGGGCGACAAGAACACGGTACTGCACATTGACGCGATTTATATCGAGGATTTCCGCAGAGCTTCGCACAAATCGAACGGCTCGGTGGAAAGTGAGGAATACAAGGACATCCACGATCACCTCGAGGCCATCAATCTGATGAAAGAGCAGGCGGCCGAGGCGGAGCGGGTAAATCAGCAGCGCCGCGAGCGGATGGCGCAGGAGGCATCTGCGAACACAGGCGTTCCGCCGGTGGCGGATAATGCGGCGACGACCGCAACCACCTCAATGACGGGTGCGGCAACCAGCCAGATGGGGATTAGATCTGGGGTCGAAAACCCTCCGACGGTGTCGGTGCAGACACTGGAGGAGCGGGTAAAGTCATTGCGGCGGCAGGTGGAGCGACGAGTGAAATCTCCAGGGGCGCCGC
>Ga0070733_10000255_pt1 | contig 45656 bp, 49 predicted proteins | sample Coa_R1_9_FD_66450 | JGI IMG/M metagenome (GOLD analysis project Ga0070733, IMG submission 66450) | Surface soil microbial communities from Centralia Pennsylvania, which are recovering from an underground coalmine fire - Coalmine... | ecosystem: Environmental > Terrestrial > Soil > Unclassified ... | reverse complement strand
CTCGATCCTCTGCAGACGGCTTTCGAGCTCTTTTGCCTTCGGCACGGTTTCATTATAGTGTAGGCTTATCCCCTCCATGAACGAGACCGTCTATTTGTCAGATGCCCGAGGCCCGCTGCGCATCGAGTATTCGAGGACCGCGATGGAAGAGATTCGCCAACGGGCGCGCGAAGGATTAATGGCGGCGCCGCGCGTCGGCATGGGTGTCGGCGGACTGTTGCTGGGAGTGCGGGAAAACGGGCGTATCCGGCTGCTCGATTCCGTGGAAATCCCATGTTCTCACTCAGGCGGGCCGTCTTTCAATCTGACTGCGGAGGAAAAGCGGGAGGGTCATGCGATGATCGCCGAGGCCGGCGCGGCGAGCGTTTCCGGAAGGGTGGATGTGATCGGATGGTATTGCTCGAAAACGCGCGGCTACGCGACGCTTAATGAATCCGATCTGAACCTTTATGCGGAATGGTTCCCCGATTCGTGGCACATCGCGCTGGTGGTGCGGCCCAGTGCGGCGGAGCCGATGCACGCCGCTTTCTTTTTTCGTGATGAAAATGGCGGGGTGGTCAAGGGCGTTGAGTGCGACGTCGATGAATGGTGGCCGGGTCCAGGTCGTGACACGGCGGCGGACGAAACCGAGGTGGCGCTTGCCGAAGCCGAATCTGTTGAGGCTTTGGAGGTGCCGTCGAAACCGGTGCCCCCGCACGTTGTTGAGATCCGCCCGGCGGCTGCACCCGTTCCGGGAACACCTGAAGTTGTGGAACCGCCGCTGCCCGTTCCGATTGCCAAGCCTGCGGGGACCATGCTGTCCGATATCGTGGAGATCGCGTCCCCGCATGCCCCTGGCGTTGCGGAAGAAACGCCTGCCAGGCCTCGCGTGCCGTCTTTCGGTTATTCCAACCTCGTGCCCGCGCGACCCGCCAGGAAGAAGCGCCGCAACCTCCTCGGGGTGTTGGGCGCGGCGGCGGCACTGGCGATCGGGGTGGGGGCTTATGTGAGCCGGGACTTCTGGATGCCCAAGCCGCCATTGATGCTGACTTCCACGGAGTTGAATGGGACGCTGTTGATCCGGTGGAATCCGGAAGCGCTTCGGGGTATCGACCACGCGTCGATGTTTGTGAACGATGGCGGCCAACCCACGCCGTCGGTGATAGCGCTCGACCGGTTCCAGTTGAATTCGGGGCTCCTGAGTTACACGCCCAAATCGGAACGGGTCACCGCGAAATTGGATGCCGGCGAAACCAGCGCGCTCACGGCATGGTTTGCGCCAACGCCCACACCCACGCCGTCGCCGGCTGCAGGTAATGCTCCGCCTCCGGCCGCTCAACCGGCCCCTACCAATGCCCGCAAGGCCAACAAATAGTCAAGCTCATCAGGCCCATCGCGAGCGTGAGCATGAAATTATCTGCTTTATGCATGATGAAGGGGCCCTGATGATTGAGGCCACTTGTCCTTACCATTAACGGCAGGGCCGCACTCGCCGTCCAGAATGCGGAGAGCTACCAAGTTCTGCTGGAACGTCTCGAGCGGGCAGAGACCCTGGCGGCGATGAAGCGTGGCATCGATCGCCCGAGGCGCTGGCGAACCTTGACGCAATCGCACAGCAGATCCGCAAACGCGGCGGCTTTGCGAATGCCGAGCGGTGGTTCAACGAGATCATCGATGCGATTCGATCTCTCAGCGAACTGCCGGCATGCTGCGCGCTCGCCGAATAGCCGGACGATCTTCAGCCTGAATTTCGCCTTCTTCTTCAGGGCAGGCGCAATCGGCGCAATAAGATCCACTTCGCGATTCTTGAAGCAGTTGAGCTCGACGATCTCATGGAAGAGACCAGGGGCCTGTCGGGACCGCCCCCGCCGGTCGGCGACGTGTTTCCAACTGTCGCTGGATGTCATAATCGAAAATCGCCTCATGTCTATCCGCAGCATGACCGGCTTCGCCCGAGTCTCGCGCTCCACGCCGTTCGGCGAACTCACCTTATCGATCAAAACCGTCAATCACCGCGGGCTCGACATGCATTTTCATATGCCGCCGGACTTCGATGCAGTCGAACCCGCTCTCCGGTCCGCCGTGCGCAAGCGCGTGGTCCGCGGACACGTCCAACTGCAGGTATTCTTCAAGCGTACGGCCGCATCCGCCGCAGCGAGTATCATCAACGAGCCTTTGCTTCGTTCGTGGCTGGAAGCGTTTCGCGCAGCGGCTGAGCGCTTCGAGATCGATTCCAAGCCCGATTTGAACCAGGCATTGCGCATGCCGGGTATGCTCGAAGCCGGGCCCGGACTGATCGAAAGCGCTCCGGCTGAACCAGAATCGCTCGAAGCCGAAGTTCTCGCGCTCGCCGCTTTGGCGATCGATGAGCTGGATTCGTTCCGCGTCCGCGAAGGCGAGGCCATCGAGAAGGAAATCCGTATGCGCGCGGCGTGCCTGCGCGACCTTGTCGTCGGCATGGAAGAGATTCGCAGCCGCGCACTCCCGTCCTTTCAGCGGAGGCTGCGCGATCGTTTGACGGAGATGCTCGAGATCGCCCAGATCGACCCGGCCCGACTGGCGCAGGAGGCGGCGATCCTGGCCGAGCGCAGCGATATCGCGGAAGAACTGGTCCGCCTCAAAACGCACGCCGACCAGACCGATTCCCTGCTCTCGGCGGAAGGAGAAACCGGCAAGAAGCTGGATTTTCTGCTGCAGGAAATGAACCGGGAGGCCAACACGATCCTGTCCAAAACGGGCGGACTGGGGGAAACCGGTCTCACGCTGACCGACCTCGGGCTGGCGGCGAAGGCGGAAATCGACCGCATCCGGGAACAGTCCCTCAACATTGAATGACCACCGTCTTCATTATTTCCGCGCCGTCGGGCTCCGGAAAGTCGACTCTTGTCCACCGACTACTGAACGAGGTCGCGGCGCTTACGTTCTCGGTCTCCTACACCACAAGGCCGCCGCGGGGGAGCGAAGTCGAGGGCGAAGCCTATCATTTCATTGACCGGGCGGAGTTTGAGCGACGTCTGGCGGCTGGCGAATTTCTGGAATCGGCGGAGGTTTTCGGCAATTATTACGGCACACATTCGGACGCGCTCGAGGCCGCCAAACAACGGGGCAAAGACCTGGTGCTCGACATTGACGTGCAGGGTGCGGCACAATTAAAGAAGCGCATACCGGATGCCGTCAGTATTTTCGTCCTCCCGCCGTCGCGGGAGATCCTGGAGCAACGCCTTCGCTCGCGAAGCCAGGATCACGAGGAAACCATCCGGCGGCGGCTGGCCGATGCGGCCCGGGAAATTCGCAATTACAGGCTGTACGACTATGTGCTGGTGAACAACGATCTCGACCTTGCCGTGGAAACGCTGAAGGCGGTCGTCAGAGCCGAGCGCGTGCGGCGCATACGCGTCGAGGAGAAGATCCAGCCGATACTGGACACATTTGGAACAACATTGGGAGCATAAACGAAAATGACTGAGACACCGCCCCGCAACAATACGCACTGCTCGATTCCGGACGATCCGGACCAGAGCACCTACCGGTTCATCATCGTGGCGGCCAAGCGCGCCCGGCAACTGCAGGGCGGCCATCGCCCGGTGCTGCCGACTTCGTCGAAGAAATCGACCGTTATCGCCATGGAAGAGGCGCGCCGCGGACTCGTGAAATACGAGATCCGGAACGAAGCCATCATGGTGGAAGACATTCCGGGCGCCGAACAATTTTAGGTGTATGCGGAGAGACCGCTGTGGGGCGGAGCTTTCGCCCTGCCGCTGGCCTTCCGGCCAGCGTGGCGAGGCGAAGCCTAACGGGGCGTCTATATGATTTGGGTGAGATTTTTGGCAAGTGGCGCCGAGCGGAAGCTCTGCGGCAGCGCCGAAGCGCCGGCCCCACAAGCTCCCGATTCGGTTTAACAAATGCGCATCGTTCTCGGCGTGAGCGGCGGGATCGCGGCTTATAAGGCCGCTGAAATTGCCCGCGCGCTCGTACAGAACGGGCATGAAGTGCAGGTAGTGCTCACGCGCGCCGCCGAAGAGTTCATCCGACCCCTCACGTTCGCGTCGTTGACGGGACGCAAAGTCATTACGGATTTATTCGGATCGGACAGCCCAGAGGCTACCCTTTCCAGTTCCATCGAACACATCGGCGTCGCCCAGGAGCACGACCTGCTACTGGTCGCCCCGGCCACCGCCAATGTCATCGGCAAGTTTGCGCTCGGCATTGCCGACGATTTCCTTTCGACAATGTATTTGGCTTTTCGCGGGCCGGTGGTCCTCGCGCCCGCCATGAATAACAACATGTGGGAACACCCGGCCGTGCGGACGAACATCGAAACGCTGCGCGGACGCGGGCACACGATTGTCGATCCCGGCGACGGATTTCTGGCGTGCGGCACTTACGGCCCGGGCCGCCTGGCGGAATTGGACAAGATTGTCGCAGCGGTCGAGCTCATATGCCAGCCTCCGTTGAAGGATCTCGACGGGGAGACCGTTCTGATCACCGCGGGGCCCACGCAGGAGCCGCTCGACCCGGTCCGTTATCTTTCCAACCGATCCAGCGGCAAGATGGGATATGCGCTGGCGCAGGCCGCGATCGATCGCGGCGCGCGCGTCATCCTGATCTCCGGACCGGTGGGCCTGAATGCGCCCGCGGGAACGGAAGTGATTCACATCCGCACGGCGGCTGAGATGCGCGATGCGGTATTTGCGAATCTGGAGCCGGCAACGGTTGTGATCAAGTGCGCGGCTGTGGCCGATTTCCGGCCGTCCGTGGAATCGCGGCAGAAAATCAAAAAGACCTCCGCCCGTATTTCTCTTGAACTCGATCCCACGCCGGATATCCTGGCCGAACTCGGAGTGGCATTGGGAAAGCAGGCCGGCGGCCGTTTGCTGATCGGCTTTGCCGCCGAAACGGAAAATCTCGAGCATGAAGCCCGGCGGAAACTGGAAACCAAGAATTGCGACATGGTGGTGGCAAATCTTGTCGGACAGGCCGAGACCGGATTTGAATCCGATGTGAACGAAGTTGCGCTGGCGCTTCGCACCGGCGAATTCATCCCGCTGCCAAAGGCATCGAAGCGCGAAATCGCCGATCAGATCCTGAACCAGATTCTCAAACTTCGCCGGGCCGTCAGCGTTACCTATGAGTCCTGAAGAACTTCGCCGGCAGCTCGAGTTCTATCAGGATCTCGGAATCAAACAAATCTACCGCCGTGTGTTGCCAACTCCTGCCATGAAGCCCGTTCCCACTGATATTCAACTCCCCAGCCTGGCTCCATCCGGCGACACGTTGGAACTCATTCGTGCCGATATCGGCGACTGCACCCGTTGCCGGTTGAGCAAAGCCCGGAACAAGATTGTCTTCGGCGACGGCGATCCCAATGCGAGGTTGGCTTTTGTCGGCGAGGGTCCTGGCGCGGATGAAGACGAGCAGGGCCTGCCGTTCGTCGGACGCGCGGGGCAGTTGCTCACGCAGATGATCGAGGGCACCTCCGCGAAGGAAGGCCTCCCTCTCAAGCGCAGGGATGTTTACATCTGCAATGTGGTGAAATGCCGGCCTCCCGACAACCGCACACCCGAACCGGATGAGATGGAAATGTGCGGCCAATTCCTATTTCGCCAGCTTACGGTCATCAAGCCGAAGGCCATCTGCGCGCTGGGATCCACGGCAGCGAAGGCGCTCCTCGGCGGGAAGGACGGGGTTACCAAACTGCGCGGCAAGTGGCATAAGTGGCATGACATTCCACTGATGGTGACGTACCACCCGTCTTACCTGCTGCGGCCTTACAATCAGAACGCGAAGCGGGAATCGTGGGAAGACCTGAAGAAGGTTCTTCATTTCGTTTACGACTGAAACAGCTATCAGCTATCAGCTATCAGCTGTCGGCCATCAGCTAACCCTTTGAAGGGGGCGTTACCGTTTGTAGCCGATTTTCCGAAGGAAGCCGTGCCGCTGCGCAACGTGCTCCGGCGTCTCGACGCCGATCGGCGACGACCCGTCGATCACTCCCATCACTCCCCTGCCCTGCTCCGTTTCCGCCACGATAACTTCCACCGGATTCGCCGTCGCGCAATAGATAGTGCAGACCTCGGGCGTCGCCTGGATCGCTTTCAGCGTATTGATCGGGAACGCCTCGCGCATCACCACGGCAAAGAAATGCCCTGCGCCCACCGCCGTGGCGATCTCGACAGCGGCCTGCTGGAGTTCGGCGTCGTTGCCGTCGCCGCGGGTCAGGCAGGGTCCGGACGCCTCGTTGAACGCGATGCCGAATTTGATCCCCGGCGCCGAATTGACCAGCGCTTCATAGACGTCTTCGACCGTCTTGATGAAATGGCTCTGGCCGAGCACGATGTTCGCGTTCTCCGGAATTCGGAGATTCACCGCACGAAATTCGAGCATTCTCCGATGAACTACGATTTGGGCGCCGTCGCGCCTGCAACCGGAGCGCCCATTTTGAGCATCTTGTCGATTTCCGCCCGGATGTTGACTTCCTGTTTCGACAGGAACGTTTCGTCGCCGATGTACTCGCCGCGAATGGTCCCCCGCTTGTCGATGAATACCAGAATCGGCACGAAGTAAGGCTCATCGACAGGGTGCTGCAGAAATTCCAGCACCGGGCCCGTCTCGGAATAGCCAACGGGGTAATTGAGTCCCAATTGCTGATGGAACTGCTGGACTTGCCTCCCCGCGTCCCGATCGAAAACGGCGCCGAGAACCTGCACGCCTTTGGACGCATACTCTGCCTGGACCTTGGCCAGCACTACCGCGGTTTTTTGGCAATGGGGGCAAGTGGTGTACATAAAGGCCAGCACGATGGTCTTGCCTTTATACATGCTCAGGAGCTGCTGCGGCTCGCCCACCTTCAGAAAAACAAACTCGGCGGCCTTACGCGGCACGACGGGCCCTCTCTTCGGCGCCTCTCCCGCGAATAATGCTGTAGCCAATCCGATAAGTATGAGTAGTTTGCGCATTTGTGTCCAGTTTACGCGATCTGGTGTTGCATTGGGGCTGACATGCGCGACAGCCGCGTTTGTTCGCGCGACAAGAGACGCGGCTACTACCGCCGCGTGTCCCTCACGGCAGATCGGCGAGCACGTAGGCCATCACCGCCATCGCCGCCGCGCACCTTTTGAAATCGTCCGGCACGATCTTATCGAACGTATCCGCTTGGGAATGATGGTAATCGAAATAATGGGTCTCGACTGTCCTTAGACCGAAGCCCGGCACACCCAGAGCCATCAGTGGCTCGATATCCGCTTCGCCTTCACCCGGCACGATCTTCGCGGCGTCGATCTTCTTCAGAAGCGCTCCGATCGCGGCAGCACGTTCCATGAGCTCCGGCGGAATCGCGTGGAATGTGCGTCCGACGCCGATATCGAATCCGACCGGTTTCTCCGCGCCTCCGTCCATCTCGATCGCGGCCACATGTTTGCTGCCCTGCGTGCCCGCCCAGTCGCGATAGGCGATTCCACCGCGTCCGCCGTTTTCTTCGTTGGTCCAGAAGACCAGCCGGATCGTCCGCCGCGGCTGCAGTCCCAGTTTCCGGATCAGCGAGACCGCTTCGAACGCGGCCATGATGCCGCCGCCATCGTCGTGCGCGCCCTGGCCCACATCCCAAGAATCGGTATGCCCGCCGATCACAACCACTTCCTCCGGCTTCTCACGCCCCACGATCTCGCCGATCACATCCGCCGAATCGGCGTCCGGTTCGGTGTGCGCTTCCATCGTCAGATGAACCCGCACCTTCTGCCCGGCGCGCGTGAGCCCGTGTATCCACATGGCATCTTCCACGGAAACGGCCGCCGTCGGAATTTTCGGATCGGTGGTGGAATACTGCATGGCGCCCGTGTGGGGATCGCGCAAACTCCTGGGCGTTATCGAACGGACCAACGCTGCCACCGCCCCCAGCCGGGCTGCACGTGAAGCCCCGTTCCCCCGATATTGAACCGTTTGGCCATAGCTCACGAAGGGCGCATCGTAGAGCACGATCCTGCCTTCCACCGCGCGCTTGCCCAACTTCTCGAGCTCATCGAAACTGGAAACCGCGACCACGTCTGCCGTGATGCCTTCGGGCGGCGTAGCCACGCTCCCGCCCAGACCCAGCATGAACAGCGGCTTCTGCAACGGCTCCAGCATCTCGGCCAATTCCCGGCCGCGTACCCAATGCGGCACCTTCACCGGGATTGTGCGCACGTTGGCGAGCCCGGCTTTTTTCATCTCTTCGGCGCCCCACGCTATCGCCTGGTCGAGAGAAGCCGATCCGCTCAAGCGGTTGCCGATCCGGTAACACAGGTATTCCAGGCGATTCAGCCCGACGTCATCGGCAAGCGCGGCGTCGATCAGTTTGTTCGCCGTGGCTTGATATTTGGAAACATCCATCTTGTTGTCCGCCGCGAAGCAAACGGAAGCGACTGCGGCCGTTAGGAGGACAGGCCATTTCATCGCTCCATTTTAGCGGCATCCGTGGGAAAGTAAGGCTGATGCCCGTAAACCAATCCGCCAACCTGAGACGCGGCGTAATCTGGTTGGTTCTTTTGTGTCTCGTCGTTTATCGCCTGTTCCACCTGCCGCCGGCCGTGGCGGATCGCATAAGGACATCTTTGCCTGCCTGGTGGGCGCTTTGGATCTCCGGCGCAATCTGGGTTCTCTTCAGCATATATTGGGAAATCGAAGCGAAGAAGGCGGCGCGTGACAAGAGCCGCGAATCCTCGGCGTCGCGCGGCCTGCATGTGTTGATCGTGAACGTCGCGCTCCTGCTTCTATTCATACCGGTTCCGGGACTCAATGGGCGATTCCTGCCCGTGGCGCTCATGCCGTTGGGCCTGGCGATTCAAACCGGTGGGGTGCTTCTTGCAGTCTGGGCGCGCCGCCACCTCGGCCGCAACTGGAGCGGAAGAGTCACCCTCAAGGTCGACCACGAACTGGTTCGGACGGGGCCCTACCGCTTCGTGCGCCACCCCATCTATACCGCGCTCCTCGCGATGTATGCAGGCACTGCGGTCGTGTCCGGCGAGTGGCATGCACTGGTCGGATTCGTGCTTGTGCCATTGGCATATTGGCGCAAGATCCGGATCGAGGAAGCGAACCTGGCCGGCGCTTTCGGAGCAAGCTGGGACGACTACTGCCGATCAACGCGCGCGCTCGTTCCGGGCCTGTTCTGAACCTAACTCTCAGGTACACGCGGCTTCAAATGGAATGAGGAGGCCGGTCGCCTTCGAGGGATAGCGTAAGCTTCCCAGTAGAACGCACTCGATCAGGTGCAAGCAAAGGAGACCGGCTCTGTGAAGAAGAATAACACTACAAAGAAGAACGTCAAAAGATCGAAGCACGCCAGAAGCGTGAAGAGATTAAAAGGAGCCGGAACCGCTTCCGGGTTGAGGCTGACCATTGGGTTGGACCTCGGAGATCGCCGCAGCCGCTATTGCGTGCTGGATCACAAGGGCGAAATCGTTCAGGAAGAGGCGGTTGCTACCACGCGAGAGGGCCTGAAAAGTATAGCGGGTGCGGCGGTAGGGAGCCGGATCGTCATCGAAGTCGGTTCGCACTCGCCGTGGGTGAGCCGTTGGCTGAAAGAGCTGGGCTTTGAAGTGATTGTGGCCAATGCGCGCAAGGTGGCGATGATCTCGCAAAACACGCGTAAGAACGACCGGATGGACGCACAGACGCTGGCCCGGCTGGGGAGAATCGATCCGAAACTGCTGGCGCCGATTCAACATCGCAGCGAGCAGGCGCAGCGGGATCTGGCGGTGATCCGGATACGGGCGGAGCTGGTGGACCAGCGGACGGCATTGATCAACTGTGCGCGGGGCACGGTGAAGGCGATGGGCGGGCGACTACCCGTTTGCGAGGGGAAGGATTTTGGGGTGGAGAAGCTGGCCGGCTGGAAACTCGGCGAGGCCCTGGAGCAGCTTTTAAAGCCGCTCTTTACAGTAATGGACCACCTCAATGAACAGATCGCCGTGTACGACAAAGCGATCGCAGCCATGACGGAGCGATACCCGCAGATTGGGCTGTTGACACCGGTGTACGGAGTGGGGGAATTGATCGCCATGACGTATGTGCTGACGCTGGAGGATGCGACGAAATTCCAGCGCAGCCGGGACGTGGGACCCTATTTGGGGCTGACGCCGAAGCAACGGGATTCAGGGCAAAGTCAGCCGCAGATGCATATTACCAAGGAAGGGGACCGGTATCTGCGGAAGCTGCTGGTGCAGGCGGCACAGTGCGCGTTGAAACAGGGAGCGCCGGACACCGATCTGAAGCGATGGGCCACAGGACATTTCCGGCCGGGGGGCAAGAAGGGGAAGAAAAAGGCGGTGATTGGGCTGGCGCGGCGGCTGGCGGTATTGCTGCACAAGCTGTGGGCGAACGGCGAAGTATACGAGCCGAATTACCAGCGGAAGCGGCCGCAGGGGCTGCCGGCAGCGGCTTAAAGAGGCGGCTTAAAGAAAGGATTTGAGTTTACGTTTCCAGGTTTGCGAAAGCGCCGATTTCCGGTGACTGCGGAGACGCGGGTGGCCGCGGACTGGTTCAGCCATGAGCCAGTCTGCAGACCGAGCTTCAGATTGCAGCACCGGCTGATATTACGAATGCCAACGTGCACCGGAGCCCACAGGGCTCCCTCGAAGAGTGCGGATGGAAGCATGGCGACAGAACGGCAGAGCAACGCAAAGCGGGAGACAAACAGAACTTATATGCGGGTGAACACCGGCAACGAAGAAATGGCCTGCGGCAGCAAGGAATTTGATCCCCCTTTCCCGTTTCCCCTTGGGGAAAGCCGGGGCGGGGAAAGTTCCCCCCACGCCGCGCACGCTGCGCACCAGCAAAAACCGCTGGCACGCATCGATGCAGCGGCTCCCCCCGCAAGAGGGATTTCAAAGCACTCCGCTGAAATCCCCCTTGCGCGATCCCCCTGGGTTCGTTCGAGGCGGGCGGGCTGGATCAGCGATTCATTGCTGCCCGCGGAAAAAACTATTTGGGGGTTTTATCCAAATACCGCAACTTTAGACTTGACTCGAGGGGGCCTCCTCATGGAAGCCGCGTTTGTTTGGTTGCAAAAAGAGACGCGGCTTCCATCTGAAACCGCGTGTACCGGGGCTTTACTTGGCGCAACCCTGCCGTGCTTCTTCGATCTGATCGAACAAACGACCCGCGTCGCTTCCCTGCAGCGCGCCGATCACGTGGCTCTCGCCTCTTTCAACCATGAACTTGACCGTGAATCCCTTCGCGCGGAACTGCGCGGCCTGGTCCTTCATCTCCCGCACCCAACCGGAATCGTATTCTCCTACGTGCATATAGATGCACATTTTCGCGAGCGCATTCACGTGCGCGGGAGTCGCATCGGGAAGGTAGCCGGGGAATCCGGTCACCGACCAGAAGTACTGCGGATACAAGGCCGCGATATGGAATGCGCTAAGCCCACCGTTCGACATCCCCGCGATGTGAAACTTGTTGTCGCGGATTTTGTACTCGGCCAGCATCTTGTCCAGAAACTCCGGAAAGACGCGCGCGCCTTCCTCGACAAACAGCCGGCCATTGGGCGCGGCCGGAATGAACACGATGTATCCGCGCCGCTGCGCCTCAGGCGCCCAATTCTGCACCAGGGTGACCATGACCATGTCAGCGCCCTGGCCTCCGGGAGGAAACGCCAGGATCGCCGGGTAAGTTTTGGCGGCATCGAAATCCCTGGGCAGAACCAATTTGTAATGGAGGGTGACGCCGGCAATATCGATGTCTTTGTCGTAGGTCTTGGCGTGCAGTGCTGAAGCAATCGAGAGCAGTGCCACCAGCGCCGGGAGGAGAAACCATTGCCGCATCGCTCTATATTATTCCCTTCCCCGCCGGGCGGACCGCTATACGTCAATGCCTTATACTTGGTCGATCAGCAGTGAGGTTGAACAATTTGAAAACCGGAATCGGGAAGCGAACCAGGCTGGGCCGAGCGCTGGAGGCGAGCGCTAAAGAGATCTTGTCTCACGTTAAGGGCGAGAAGAAGCTGCCGACACGGCGGTTCTGCTCCGGACGAAGTTGACGTGATGCGCATCCGTAGAAAGGCGAGAGCGTGACAGGCGGAGTTCGCGCACGCATTCTGCATCAGCCCAAGGACACTATAGGAATGTGAGCGGGTTCGCCGAAGCCGGACGCAAGAATGGCCGGAATCCAAGATGAGCCGCATCGCCCGCGGTTATAACCTCGTATAATCTGTGGATGCACCAGTTCGATCCGCGGCGGATGTCTGTCCGTGCGCTGTTGAAGAGTTACTGCGAGGTCATGGACGAACTCCGCAGACGAGAAATTCTAAGGTCCTCGAACAATCCAGTCGCAGATTACAGTGAGCTGCTGTTTTGCAAGGCGTTTGAGTGGACCCGAACGGGCGGCTCTTCGGCGGGCTTCGACGCGGTCTGCGAGGACAGCCTCCGCTATCAGATCAAGGGAAGGCGTCTCACTCAAACTAACCCCTCGCGGCAGTTGAGTTTTATAAGAAGGCTCCCAGATCGACAGTTCGACTTTCTAGCGGGCATCCTTTTTCACAACGGTTTCGATATCAAGCGCGCTGCCTTAGTGCCGCACTCCATAGTAGAAGAGCGCGCACGATACAGTAAGCACGCCAACGGATGGCTATTCGAATTGAAAGACGACGTCTGGAGCCAGTCCGGAGTCGCCGATGTAACCGAACAACTGGTCCTAGCCGCTGGGAGGTTGGACGTCGTCCGAGACGAGCAGGATATGTCATGAAGCTGAACCTAGTCGATTACTTCGAAGTTTTTCCCGACGCCCTTCAGGAGAAATACGGCAGCCGGTTTGAACGGGGATTCGCTGATATCGACAATCGGTTCCGCGAAGTGAGTTCGGGGAGTCGCCTCCTCACAGCAGACGACGTGATGGCGATATTCGACGACTCTCTGCCTTTTGCCCAAGACTGGACGATGCCCGACCGCCAACAGCTGCAAGAGCGAATGGCTGAAGGCATCGCGCAACTAATACGCGATCTCAAGGGTAGGCGTGATCTCGATTTGATAACACGGATTCTTGAACGTTTCGGAGAACTCAGCATCACATCCCTCGTCCTGCAGCACGCCTATCCTAAAACTTTCAGCATGTGCAGCCATCACATAGCAAGCCTGCTTTACATTGTCGGCCATCGTTCGGCAGGCACCGTGCCCCGGTATTACCGAGAGTATTGCCGTGAGCTCGAAACATGGGGAAAGCACTTCGGACTAAACGTACGGGACACGGAGTTCGCTCTTTGGACCTGGTACCGGCTTGCGAACTACGGCAGCAAAGAGGCCAGAGAAGAGCATCGCGGCAGGTTTCAACGCGATCCTTGGGTCCGCAGACGAAGAAGAACAAGGGCGTGCGAGTCCCTTACGTTGACAGACAAAATGGGATTCGCAAGATTCTGCACGGACACTGACCCCACACTCGCCGGCATCATAGCATGGCGTGAATTCGAGGTCAGGGTGCGCGCCTTGTATGGCAACCGCGGGATCGGGCGGAAGATGCCAGACCTTATAGCGCAGCTTCCGACGAGCCAAAAGGCGGCCTGTGGGGGACTTTGGGAGAAGAGGAATAGCGTTATGCACAACGATCTAGAAATCTCAGAGACAGAGGCTGGAAGACTGGTGCGAGCGGTCGCCGACTTTCTCGACCGGCACAAACCGAAGGGCGTCCTTAGCTGACAGTCCTCGTCTGGTCGCCAGCGACGCACGTTCCGCCTATCAGACAAATTCCCCGTGACCGCGCGCATCCCATTGATATGAGAAATCTTAACGGATATTGCGCTACTAGGTCCCAACTCCGCCTTGACAATAATCACAAATTGCAATAGCATCTATCACAGATAGCAATATGAAACTGGGCGAAAAAATCCGCTATCTTCGCGAAGTCGAGGGGGCCCTGCGCGGATTCGACCGGGCGATGACCCAGCAGGAGGTCGTTCGGGCGATCAAGAAGGATCTCAGGAAACCGCTTTCGCAATCGTATCTTTCGCAGATCGAGAGCGGCGCCCGCCCGCATCTCACCAACACCAGCCGCATGCTGCTTGCGAAATTCTTCAAAGTGCATCCGGGCTATCTCGTCGACGATCCGGAAGGCTATGCGACCGAATTGATTTCCGACTTCGGGGCGGTTGAAGACAAGCTGGACTTCTGGCTCGTCGACGGCGCGGAGCGCTTCCGCAACGATCCGGATCTTCGCGAATCGCTGCTGACGTTGGCGAAACATCCCGATTCCCGCCGCTGCCTGCGTTTGCTGGAGTTGATTCTGGAAAACCCGGGCCTCGCGGACCGCCTCTTTGAAGTCCTGACTCCGAAGCCAAAGGAGACGCCATGACTTGGGAACAATTTTTTCTCGCGTGTTTCACGTTTGGATTCGTGCTGAGCCTGGTCGCGTTCCTGGCCGGCTCCGCGCACCTGCATTTTCACATCGGCCACGGCCATGTTCATACAGGAGGCGGCGGGGTATCCAAATTCAATTTTGGAACCATCGCGGCCTTTCTGACCTGGTTTGGCGGCGCGGGTTACATCCTGTCGAGCTGGGGAAGGATCGGGATGGCCCTGATCCTGACGGTCGCGATCGCAATCGGGTTGGTGGGCGCGGTCATCATCTTTCTTTTCGTCGCGAAAGTACTTGCGCCAGGCGATAAGCCGCTCGATCCCGCCGATTACCGGATGGTCGGCGCTCTCGGAACGGTTTCAAGCCCGGTGATGCCCAACGGAACCGGCGAAATGATTTTTGTACAGCAGGGCCGGCGGTCTGCCGTTCCCATTCGAAGCGAAAGTGGAACCCCGATCCCGGTTGGCAAGGAAGTGGTAGTAACCCGCTACGAGAATGGCATCGCATTCGTTCGCGAGTGGGAAGAATTGACGGCCTGAGGGCCCACGAGGAGTTTTATGAGTCAGTTTGAAGTGATTGCCGTCGCATCGCTGGCGGTTTTTGCGCTGGTGTTTCTCATCAGCGTGTTCGCGCGCCTCTTCCGTAAAGCGGGCCCAAACCAGGCGCTGATCGTCTACGGTTTTCGCGGCCCCCGCGTCATCAAGGGCCGCGGCACGGTGGTCCTTCCGATGCTCGAAAGCGCCCGCGAGCTGTCGCTCGAACTCATGTCGTTCGATGTGGCCCCGCAACAGGACCTCTACACCATGCAGGGCGTTGCGGTCACCGTGGAAGCGGTGGCGCAAATCAAAGTGAAGTCCGATCCCGAATCCATCCAGACGGCGGCCGAACAATTCCTCAGCAAGTCGGATCAGAACCGCGAAGCCCTGATCCGGCTCGTCATGGAAGGCCACCTGCGCGGCATCATCGGCCAGTTGACCGTGGAACAGATCGTGAAGCAGCCGGAGATGGTGGGCGACCGGATGCGCGCCACCTGCGCCGCCGACATCAACAAGATGGGCCTCGAGGTGATTTCGTTCACCATCAAAGAGGTGCGCGACAAAAACGAATACATTTCGAACATGGGGCGCCCCGATGTCGCGCGCGTCAAACGGGACGCCGATGTGGCCACCGCCGAAGCCGAGCGCGACACCGCCATCCGCCGTGCCCAGGCGACGCGGGAAGCCGCGGTCGCCAAGGCGCAGGCCGATCAGGAGCGCGTTTTGGCGGAGACGCTCTCCATGACCAAGCAGGCGGAAGCGCAGCGCGACCTCGATATCAAGAAGGCCGAATATCTCGAAACCACCAAGCGCCAGCAGGCCCAGGCGGATAAGGCGTACGAGATCCAGACCAACATCATGCAGCAGCAGGTGGTCGTGGAACAGGTCAAGATCCAGCAGGTCGAGAAAGAGCACGAGATCCTGGTGCAGGATGCCGAGATTCAGCGCCGCGAGCGCGAACTGATCGCCACCGTGCTGAAAGGCGCCGAGATTGAGCGCCGGCGAATCGAAACGCTGGCCTCGGCGGAGCGGCAGAAACTGATTTCGGAAGCCGAAGGCCGCGCGTCCGCCATCCGCGCGCAGGGTGAGGCCGAAGCTGAAATCACATTCAAGAAGGGCGAAGCCGAAGCCAAGGCCATGAACGTGAAGGCCGAGGCTTATCAGGAATACAACCAGGCGGCGGTCGTCGACAGGCTGATTTCGATCATGCCGGAGATCGTGAAGGCGCTGGCGGCTCCGCTGGAGCATGTCGACAAAATCACCATCGTGTCGACGGGCGGTGATTCAGCCGGCATGAACAAAGTCACGGGCGACCTGGCGAAGATGGCCGCGCAGATCCCCGCGCTGTTCGAGACGCTCTCGGGCATGCAGATGTCGGAGCTTTTCTCGAAGATCAAATCAATTGGGGACAAAGGGGACAAAAAGGAGTAACTTATGGCACTCATGGAAAGAGTCGGCACGCTGCTGCGCGCCAATCTGAACGACCTGATCGACCGGGCCGAAGACCCGGAAAAGATGGTCAAACAAGTCATCCTCGACATGGAAAACCAACTCATGCAGGTCAAAACGCAGGTGGCAATCAGCATCGCAGATCTGCACCTGCTCGAGAAGAAGCGGGACGAATGTATCCAGGAAGGCAGGGACTACGTTCGACGGGCCGAGATGGCCGTGGCGAAGCAGAACGACGCGCTCGCGCGGACTGCCATCGAGCGGTCGCTCGACGCGAAGAAGCGGCTGGAGAGTTACGAGCAGCAGGTGGCCGATCAGAAAGTCCAGGTTGAAAACCTGAAGAGCGCGCTCGCGAAGCTCAACGGCAAACTGGCCGATGCGCGGGCGAAGAGCGACGTGCTGATCGCGAAGCATCATCGGGCGCGCGCGGCGGCGAAGGCCGCTGAAGCGCACACGAATCTCGACGCCAACGGCGCTTCCACCGCATGGGACCGGATGAAACAGAAGGTCAATCACGCCGAAGCCGTTGGCCGGGCTCACGCGGATCTCCTCGGCGATAACGTGGAAGAGCAGTTTTCCGCTATGGAGAAGCACGACGAGATCGAGCGCCTGCTGGCCGATCTGAAGAAGGAGAAAGCGTGATCTTCATGCGCCGTCTTGCCATTCTCTTCGCAATCCTCGCGGCGATCAGCAGCGTCGAGAACATAGCGCTGTCCAGGGCTGCCACAAGACTTATCCAGGGGCCGAGCCGAATCTGCCGTGCGTTGATCAGTCTGGCCGACTGGCGTGCGTACCTGATTGGTCCGATCCGGTTGTTCCAGCGCACGACCTCGCGCGACACGGGGCCCTGGTTGGGTCTTAGCAATTGAGCTGGGTCTTAGCAATTGAGGTGGGTCTGAGCAACTGAGTTTCGCTCTCAGTGCTCCGCAAACCAGGCGAGGACTCGTCTCTGGAACTCAGCGGGCTCTGCGGCGGCCGCACCGGTGTGCGTGGCATTCCGAACGAGCCAAAGCGGATCTCGTGGATTGGCGTTGGCCAGTTCCTCGGAATTATAGGGCGGCGTCAGATTGTCGTCGAGGCCGTGAATTAACAGAATCGGGGTAGACACGTGCGCGATCACGCTCACGGGCGAGACCTGCGAGAGATTCAAGCCGTCCGCCCAGCGCGCATAGAACATGGCGCTGCTCACAACGATCCCTGCAAGGAACGCCGGTGCGCGAGTCATGCGGCGGACGCGATACTGCGCCACCTCCCGAAGATCAGCATAGGGACATTCCGCCACGATGGCCACAAACGCAGGTTGAATCGCCGCCGCTTCGATCAAAATAGATGCGCCAAGCGACTCGCCGAGTGCGTAAACCTTGCCGCAACCCGCGCCTTTCATCCAAGCCGCCCAGGCGATGACATCGTACCTCTCCAGCAGCCCGTAAGTCACGAACTGGCCTCCGCTGGCTCCGTGGGCACGGCTGTCGGGCGCCAATACAGCGTAGCCCTCGTTGAGGAACATGGGTGCGAAACCAACGCTACTGACACGGGAATCGGCGATGCCGTGCAGCACAATCACGCAACTCCCATTCGCCCTCGACGGCCGCAACCACCAGGCGCTCAGAGTCGCTTTATCCCGAGCGGCGATCGAAACGGTCTCCGCGTTCGGCGGCGCCGGGCCTATCCGCCTCGGCACGTGAAGTGTGGCCTGACAGAAAACTGCGCCCGCCAAAACGAAGCACGCGAAAATGGCGATGGCAGCCGAAACGACCAGGTATTTCCGGAATCGGATCCGCACAACAAAATAACGGCATCACGACGCCCGTTGTTCATATCGTGGTTCAGATCGTCAGTTCCAGCTTTTGTCCCGTAACAACCGCGGACCATCGCCGGAACAGTTCTCCCCGCAGTGCCCGCACTTTCTGAATCTCCGCATCTGTGAGCGAACACGGTGCAAACCCATTGAACTCTTCGGCGGTCCAGAGCATTCCCGAGCCCCGCTCGGAATCGAAGAGGCCGACGATCCGCTCCACTTCCAGAGCCTCTTCGGGAAGCGGGCCACGCGCGCCTTTACCGGTGGTGTCCTCCACCTCCCACCCTTCGGCAATCAAACCGAAGAATCCGCGCCGGTAACCGAGCGCCGTCTCAACTGCATAGTGCGTCAAATCGTGCAACGCGAAATGCGCACCGTGTTTCGGCTGCTTCTGCCACGTTATGGAGCCGTCTGCACGGGTGCAGCGCAGCACGCCGACGCCGTCCGTCCGCTTGGAAATCTCAATCTTTAACACGGCCCTGCCACCAATACCTAACCGATCATCCCATCCACGTTAGACTGAATGCAAAATGAAATTCCGCACCGCGTGCGCGGCTCTCCTTCTCGCCACACCTCTCGCGGTCCATCCCGCTGACACCGACTCACTGCGCGGATTCGACGACGCATCTCAAGCCCAGGAAATCACGTGGGAGCAGCAGGCCCGCGCCATCCCCGATGCCGCCCGCATCGGCGCGTTCATCAAACGCTATTCGAGCCAGCCCCACCTCGCCGGCACGCCGCAATCGAAGCAAACGGCCGAGGGGATTCTGGCGCAGCTCCGCGAGTACGGGCTTGACTCCCATATCGAACAGTTCGAAGCCCTGCTCCCAACACCCAAAACGCGCGTCCTCGAAATGACCGCGCCGGTGAAACTCCGGCTCAAGCTCGAGGAACCCGCCGTTCCCGGCGACCCGAATTCGCACGATGCCGGCATGGTCCCGACCTACAACGCTTACTCGGGCGATGGCGACGTGACTGCGCCCCTGGTCTACGCCAACCGTGGCCTGCCCGAAGATTACGACGTGCTTGCCGAGCTCGGTATCGACGTTAAAGGCAAGATCGTCATTGTCCGCTATGGAGGGAGCTTCCGCGGCACGAAAGCGAAGGTGGCGCACGAGCGCGGCGCCATCGGCTGCATCATCTACTCCGATCCGCGCGACGACGGATACTTCCAGGGAGACGTTTATCCCAACGGTCCCTATCGCCCGTCCCAGGGCGTTCAGCGCGGCAGTATGCTCGACCTGCCCCTTTATCCCGGTGATCCGTTGTCTCCCGGCTGGGCCTCCGAACCCGGATCGAAGCGCCTCCCACTCCGTGAAGCGCAAACGATCATGAAGATCCCGGTGCTTCCCATTTCTTATGGGGACGCGCAGCCGCTTCTCGCCAACCTCACCGGACCGGTGGCTCCGGAAGCCTGGCGCGGCGCGCTGCCCATCACCTACCATCTCGGCACCGGGACATCCGATATGCACTCCACGATGGTGCATATGAACGTCGTCATGGACAACGCGACGCGCCCGCTCTACGACGTCATCGCGCGTATCCCCGGCAGCGATTTGCCCGATCAGTGGGTGCTGGACGGCAATCATCACGATGCCTGGGTGCACGGCGCGAGCGATCCGCTCTCGGGCGCCGCGTCTCTCATGGAGACCGCACGCACGCTGGCGCAAATGGCTCATAACGGCTGGAAGCCGAAGCGCACTATCCTGCTTGCCTTTTGGGACGGCGAGGAGTTCGGGCTGATCGGATCCACGGAATGGATGGAGAAACATGCCGATGAACTCAGCCAGAAACTCATCGCATACCTCAACGCGGATTCCACGGGTAAAGGGCCCTTCAGCATCAGCGGCTCGCATTCGCTCGAAGCTTTTATGCAGGAAGTCACGCGCGACGTGAACGATCCCAAGACCGGCAAGCCCCTCGCAAGTGCGCTGGTGTCGAATCAGGATCACGACTTTCACATCAGTGCCCTGGGCTCAGGTTCGGATTATACGCCGTTTCTCCAGCATCTCGGCATCGCCAGCCTCGATATCCGTTTTGCTTCCGACGATTCCGGCGTCTACCACTCCGACTACGACGATTTCAACTGGTTCAGCCATTTTTCCGACACCACCTTCGTTTATGGCCGCACGCTGACCCAGGTGCATTCCATAGCCCTGATGCGCTTCGCCGATTCTCCCGTGCTGCCATTCGAGTTTGGAAGATTTGTTTCCACGATACGGCGCTACACCGATGAGATTGGCAACCTCCCGACGCACGAGGAGAAACCGGATCTCACGCCTCTGCGCGCCGAAATCGCGCGTCTGCAAAAGATCGCCGCGGATCTCAATACCGCCTATACACGCGCCCAGCCGAATCTCGCCGCGGCCTCGCCGGAGAAACTGGCGACGATCAACGGCCTTCTGTTTCGCAGCGAGCGAGCATTGGCGCTCGATCCCGGATTGCCGGGGCGTCCCTGGTACCGGCACCTTATTTATGCGCCCGGGGTGTACACGGGCTACGCCGCCAAGACTCTGCCCGGAATCCGCGAAGCGGTTGAAGCCGGCAAACCCGACGAAGCCCGCCAGCAGGCCGTGCAGGTTGTCCGTGTCCTCAGCGCTCTGAACGAAGAAATCACGCAGGCAACAACTCTCCTGAGTCAATTATGATGACGACCCAATGGGGCGAGATAGAAGTCTCCGACGCACATGTCCACTTCTTCTCGCCGCCGTTTTTTCATTCCCTCGCCGAGCAGAAGGGCGCCGATGACGTGGGTTCGATTCTGGGTTGGGAAGTTCCCGAATCGTCCGAATACCTCGCCGATCGCTGGATCGTCGAACTGAATCGCAATAGCGTTCGCAGCGCCGTTCTGGTCGCAAGCATACCGGGCGATGTGGAATCCGTCGGCGTTGCCGTGGAGAGGCATCCCGAACGGTTTCATTCCGTCGCGATGATGAATCCGCTGACGCCCGGCGCGGATATGAGATGCGCCAACGCGCTGCGGGATGGTGAGATCAACGGCATCTTCCTGTTCCCCGCCATGCACCGCTACTCGATGGAGGACCACCACGTCCACTCGCTGCTCGCCATTCTGGCGGGCTTCCCCGGCGCGGTCGTCTATGTGCATTGCGGCATGCTGAGCGTGGGGTTCCGCAAGAAACTCGGGCTCCACTCTCCCTTCGATATGCGCTACTCGAATCCCGTCGATCTGCAAGCGGTGGCGCTGTCGTTTTCGGACCTTCCGTTCGTGATTCCGCACTTCGGCGCCGGATATCTGCGCGAGGCCCTGATGGTGGCCGACCTTTGCCCGAACATCTATTTCGATACTTCCAGTTCCAACCGTTGGATTCGATGCGAGCCTGCAGGCATCGATCTCGCCGGGGTTTTCCGGAAGGCGCTCGATGTCGTCGGACCGAAGAGACTGCTCTTCGGAACGGACTCCTCATGGTTTCCGAGAGGATGGATGCACGGTGTGTTCGATGCGCAGGTCGAGGCCCTCGCCGCAATCGGAGTCGATGCGGAAGCAGCCCAAGCCATCCTCGGCGGTAATCTTCGCGCCCTCTTCCGGAAGCCTTGAGAAAATTTCTCCCGCCGTCCCACTAACGCGTCAGGTGAATTTTCCATCCTTGTTGCGCGGACTCCGCCGGCGCGTCCCTGCCAACCAAGCCCAAAGTTTTCTATTTCCTCTGCCCACCCCCGCCCGGATTGCGCTGCTTGAACCCGGCTTTCGCGCCGGCCCGAACATGTGTGAATGCGCGGTCGACGACCTGCCTGGCTGGGCGCCCGAGGCGTTGGTCCTGCCGCTCGGCATGGCACTCACGCTCGCGAATCGGAAACAACACGGACTGTTCGATCTCCCCAGCCTGAGCAAGGCCATCGTCGTACTGACCTCGCTTGACGACACGCCGCTTGCCCCACGTCACCGCGATCTGCTGTGGCAATCGTTCGGGGTCCCGGTATTCGAACAACTACGCGGATCGGACGGAGCCGTCATCGCCCGCGAGTGCGAGGTGCATGATGGCCTGCACATTATTACCGAATCGCTTCCGGACCTGAGAGGTGAGATTGTAACGGAGCATTGCGCCTGCGGAGCGGAAACACCCCGGCTCAGAAGCGAGCGGCCGGCGGAATCCGCCGCTGCCGCTTAGTGGCGCAGGTACAGTCGTTCCTTCTGCGTCCATAAAACGCGGCTGAAGCCGCGTGTACCTTTTCTCGGTTATCGGCTCAAGTCCGGTCTTAGCCGCGCGGTCTTGTCCAGCGCCGCTTGTTTTCGCCATTTCCGGATCTCGGCATGGTTCCCGCCCAGCAACACCTCCGGCGCTTTCCAGGCGCGAAACTCCGCTGGACGGGTCCATTGCGGACAGTCCAGAATTCCCTGCTCTTCAAACGATTCGTTCACCGTCGATTCCTGGTTTCCGACCACGCCCGGCAGGAGACGCGCGACCGCGTCCACCACCACTGCCGCGGCCAATTCGCCGCCGCTCAGAACGTAATCGCCAATCGACAATTCTTCGTCCGCAAGATGCTCGGCAACACGCTCATCCACGCCCTCGTAGCGTCCGCAGATCAGCAGGAGTTCTTCGTTGAACGCCAGCTCCCGCGCCACCTGCTGAGTGAACCGCCGGCCCTGCGCCGAAAGCAGAATGACCTTCTGTTTTGGATTTCGATCCGGCCAGATCGATTCCACCGCGTCGAAAATGGGTTCAGGCTTCAGCACCATGCCCTCGCCGCCGCCGAATGGCCGGTCATCCACCGTGCGATGAATATCGTGCGTCCAGTCCCGCAAGTTGTGCACGTGTAATTCGAGCGCGCCGAATTCCGCGGCCCGCGCTACAACGCCATATTGGAAGGGTCCCGCGAAAAAATCGGGAAAGATAGTAAGCAGATGGAACTTCATGCCGGCTGTGGGGCGGGCCCCGGGCCCGCGCGGGTCCCCCCGGACCCGCCCATCGGAATCTGGAACGCCGACGAGGGCGTCGGCTGCGGACCGGGGGGTCCGCCCCACGGAAAACTAAGTTGCATCAGGCTGTCCTGCCCGCGCAGAGTCCAACTCTTCGAGCCCCTCAGGCAGATCCACCTGGATCAGTTTCGCTTCCGGCCGGATATCGACGCAGATCGCCTTCACAAAAGGGATCAGAAGCTTGCCGGCATCGACCTCGCCGTTATCAACCTCAAGGAGCGGCGGTCCGCCGTATTCCTCGAAATTCGTCACGTGCCCGATCACGCGGCCGGACAACCGGTCGCGCACCTCGCACCCTATCAGATCCGAGTGAAAATACTCGTCCGGCTTGAGTTGCACGCGCTCCGACGCAGGAACCTGCACTTCGGCACCGCGAAGCTTCTCCGCGTCTGAAATGGAATCCACGCCGCGGAACTTGAAGACCAGCGCACCCGCGTGCTCCCAAACCTCTTCCACCTCGCGGGTGGTCGTCTCATCCCCAGCGTTCCCGTCCAGCATCAGCCGCACTGATTTCAGGCGCGCAAATCGCTCCGGCTTACTCGAAAGAGATTCCGCCGTCAACTCGCCGCGATTACCGCGGGGCTTGCCCAATACAGCAACCGACACCCAGTCGCCGACTTCCCTACTCAAGAATCTCCAGCGTGAATCGGCGATTGAGCTTCATCCCTGCCGCTCCCAGAATCGTGCGGATAGAGCGCGCCGTCCGCCCCTGTTTGCCGATAACTTTGCCCAAATCGCTGGGGGCGACCTTCAGTTCGAGCACGGTCGTCTGCTCGCCCTCAATCACGTTGATGACTACTTCTTCCGGGATGTCGACCAGAGCCTTCGCAATATCTTCAATCAATTCTTTCATCGACCCCCCTCACCATTTCACAGACTAAAGTCTGACTGGCCCCCTTTATGGGGGCCTCAGCCTGTGCTACCCAAGCCTTTGCTACCTAAGCCGCCGGCGGTGCGGGATTATTCTTCAGCAAGCGGCCTACCGTTTCCGATAGTTGCGCGCCATTCTTCGTCCAATGGCTGATCCTTTCGTGGTTGAGCTTCACCTGGGCCGGAGTCGTCAGTGGGTTGTACTGGCCCACCACTTCGAGATTGCGGCTGTCCCGCGCCCGCTCCTTCTCAATCACCACGACACGGTAAAACGGCTTTTTCTTGGCGCCGAAACGCGCCAGTCTGATCATGAGCATCTATGTCTATTGTCCTTAATAACACCACGATCAAAACCGGGTGTCCTTGAAATTCCTAAAAACCGGGTAGCCCAAGCTTGCCCATGCCCATCTTCCCCAGCTTCTTGCCGAGAAAACCCATGTTGCCGGACAAACTCTTCATCATTTTCCTCGCCTGCCCGTACTGCTTGAGCAGATTATTCACTTCGTTCACGGAAGTCCCACTGCCGCGCGCGATGCGCCGCCGCCGGCTGCCGTTGATAATCATATGATTATCGCGTTCTCTCGGTGTCATCGAATCGATGATCGCCACGATCCTCGTCAGTTCCTTTTCGTCCGGCTGCATGTTCTGCAGCTCTTTCATCATCCCAACCTTCGGCATCATTTTCAGGATGGAGTCGAGCGAACCCAGCTTGCGCAGGGATTTCAGCTGATCGCGAAAGTCCTCGAGCGTGAACTCGTTGTCGATCAGCTTGCGCTGCATCTCCTCCTGTTCCTTCATGTTGAAGGCTTCCTGCGCCTTCTCGACGAAGCTCACGATATCGCCCATGCCGAGAATGCGCGACGCCGCCCGATCCGGGTGGAAGGGCTCGAAAGCGTCCGATTTCTCACCGATGCCGACGAACTTCAGCGGCTGCCCCGTCACGCTGCGGATCGAAAGCGCCGCGCCGCCGCGCGCATCGCCATCCATCTTGGTCAGGATGACGCCCGTGATACCCAGCTGCTTGTGGAACTCGTCGGCCGATTTCACTGCGTCCTGCCCAGTCATGGCGTCCGCCACGAACAGGATCTCGATCGGATTCAGCTGGGCCTTCAGCTCCTTCAGTTCCGTCATCAGCTGATCGTCGATATGCAGACGTCCCGCCGTATCGACCAGCAGAACGTCGCGCCCGTTGTTGACCGCTTCTCGCCGTGCCGAACGCGCCAGCTCGGCCGGGGCTTTTTCCTCGGGGATTCCGGGATAAATCGGGACCTTGATGTCGCGCGCGATGATCGCCAGCTGCTCCCGCGCCGCGGGACGATAAACGTCGACGGAAACCAACTGCGGCCGATGGCCGTTTTTCGTCAACCAGCGCGCCAGCTTACCCGTCGAGGTCGTTTTGCCCGAGCCCTGCAATCCCACAATCAGGAAGACGCTGGGCGGCTCGTTGGCGAACCGGAGCTTCGACTCATGGCTGCCGAGGACCTTGATCAGTTCCTCGTTGATGATCCCGATCACCTGCTGCGACGGCGACAGCGAATTCAACACTTCCTGGCCCATCGCCCGCGTTTTTACGCTTTCAATGAGTTGTTTGACGACCTTGAAATTAACGTCGGCTTCGAGCAGCGCCACGCGTACTTCGCGCAGGGCGGTCTCCATGTTTTCGGCGGTGAGGCGTCCTTCACCCCGCAGGTTCTTGAAGATACGCTGCAGTTTGTCGGACAAATTATCGAACATCTTGAATTTTGGAGTCCGTTTCGCCGCGATTGGGCGACTTCTGATTCAATTGTACAGGACGTCGTTCCGGATCAACAACATCGGCCCCATGCAATCCAGGGCATTGGGCCGGGCCGAGGGCACGGGTATCGCAGCCGAACCTCTCCTCGTTTATTAAGATCGAGTGAGTCAGCGAGACGCGCGGGCGCGCCAACTGGCCGCGGAGATATTTAAGGAAGCCTGCATGAATCGCGTTTCCGACGGTTGCGAAGGATTAAGGCGCGCGTGAGGACGATGTGATCGCGACGCATACGCGCGAGGGGCTGGATCGGGCGCTGGATGCGTTTAAGCGGGTTGGGAGGCGGATGGGGACTATCTGAGGATTTTCCCTCGCCTCGAAGTGTTGGTTGTTCGTTTGGTCAACGCCGGCCCGCGACCGTCATGTTCGATTTCGATCATGACGATTGGTAGCCGATCCGCGTCCTGCTCCCTGATCACCTTCTCCGCGTAGCTCGACGAGGGCGTTCGGTCCGGAAGAAAGCGTTGCAACCGGTCACTCGGGACGACAATGACGCCGAGGTCGATGTCGCCACACTCGATCCTGCGCCGCAGATGGAGCACGTCTTTATACAACATCTCACTTCGCCCGGAAACCTGTATCTCCACCCCGAGGCATACCTGCGTGCCATTGATTTTTTTGCACCTGACCCAGTCGATGTCTCCGACTTTGGCCGCAGTCCGAACGTCTTTGAAAAGGCCGTCGAGCTGCTCCCGAAGCTCGGCTGCGCCGTTTGCCTGCTTTTCTTCGGCCAGAAGTGCTATGTGACTCTGGAGCATTTGCTCTATTTCGGTCAGCAGCGGGCCAAGTCCCAAACGATTCATCTTCGCCTGAGCGCCGTCGAAATGTTGAATACGGGTCTTCAAGGAGTCGCCATCTGCGATAAAGTGTCAGCGGTGAACTGCCGATAGGATGGCAGTGGAACAACAGCGTTTGCCGCTGGATTGCATTGAAAACATTTCTCCCCTACCATGTAGTGAAGGTGATTCTGCGATGCGCGAAGTTTTCCATACGGATCTTGGTCGAGTCTATCAGGCGGACTGCCTCGATTTCCTTGGTTCGCTTAAGACCGGATCGATCCACACTCTTTTCGCCGATCCCCCTTTTAACCTGAACAAACAGTACGGGCGCAAAGGCAGCGATGATCGGTCGGAGGCGGATTACCTCGAATGGTCCCGGCGTTGGCTCGCCGAATCTGTGCGGGTGCTGGCTCCGGGAGGCGCACTCTTCGTCTACAATCTGCCGAAGTGGCTGATCCAGTATGGCTTTTTTCTGCAACAACAACCGGAACTGATCTTCAAGCACTGGATCGCAATCGACAAGGCTCACAGTTTGCCAATCGCGGATCGGCTTTCGCCCAGCCATTACGGGATGCTGTACTTCATCAAAGGGAGCAAGCCCAGGGTGTTCAATCGCGACGATGTGCGTACACCCATTCGAAAGTGCCGCCATTGCGATGGCGATGTTAAAGATTATGGTGGCCATCGCAAATACCTGAATTCAAAGGGAATTAATCTAAAAGACGTTTGGGATGACGTTCCACCCGTGCGACATAGCAAATACAAGAATCGGCCCGCGAACGAGCTCGCGCCTGTGATTCTCGAACGCGTCATCAAGCTGACTTCAAACGAACGCAATCTGATCTGCGATCCATTCGCAGGGGGCGGGGTAACGGCATATGTTGCCGAGCGGTTGAACCGTCGCTGGCTCGTCGCCGACATCAACGATTGCGCCGCAATTGAGGAGCGTCTACTTAGTTTCAAGAACGGATCCCACCCTTTGTGGAAAGAACCGGAACCACGCACCCAGATCCGTCCTACCGCAAGCGCGCAAGCCGGAATTTAGAGAATATTGACCGCTCTGGCGGCCAGGAGCACCACCGTGCCGAGTGAAATGAGCGACTGTACTATCATCATCACCTTCGCCCATCGCGAGAGCACGGGCACGTCCGTCGGCGAAAAAGCGGTACTCGTATTGAACGCCAGAAACAGGTAATCGACGAAACCGGGGCTCCACATGTCTTCGCCCATCTGTTGCCTGAGCGCCGGATCCATCATCATTTGAGGGAACAAAAACGCGCCGTCCGTGTGGATGCCCTGTTTGTCGCGGGCGTTCGGTCCGCCGCCATCCAGGTGCCAGTACCACGACGCGAATACCAGGATGTTGGCAATCCAGAGCGCCGCCGCCGCTCGCAGCAACTCCAGAGGCGTCTCTTTGTGCGCGGGCAAGCGCGTGATCAACAAGATCAATGACGACAGGACTGCCAATGTGATCACGCCCAGAACAGAGTATCCGAAGATCGTATTCAGACCCACGCGTCCGGTTCTGTGAGCCAGTGAAGTCGGAATCATCAAAGCGGCGATAACCACGAGCAGCAGCCAGTCCGGACCGACAGTCAGCGTTGCCGGCATGGCGTAAAACAGCACTCCGGTCGCGAGGCTCGCGATCAGCGCAGGCCAGCGCGCTTCCACCTGCTTCCGGGCCTTGTGTCTCAAATCGCTCACTGGAACCTTCATATCGCAATTATGATCTCCGGCAGCTGGATTTATCATGGCTGATGTGGCCGGAGGCGCAAGGTCGGGATCTTCGGCGACTGACGCAGTTTGAGTTAATCCCGGGGGGGGAAGCCCGGTGGCATTGGGCCGACGAAAATACCTGGAACTGGATCTGGAGGGTTACCTTGAACTGGGTGGGTCGCCAATGTTCTCAAAAGACTTCGGCGCTTCCTCTTACTGCGTTCTAAGTCTACCGTCGGCCGCCCGAGCGCCACTACTGTCTATCAGTAGGAAGGGAGCGATTGGATTTGCCGCTGCGGTCCGTATCGACCAACAAGGGCGACGGGCAAACGCGCTGCCCCCTTCAGCGGAGAGTCCGTTGTGTGCCTAGAAGTCGAGCGCGGGGTCCTTCCTGTTCAGAAGCAGTCCCTTTATCGAGGCCTTGAGACCGTCGTTCGCCCGCGCTCCCGAAAACGCACAGCTTTCGCAGCTCCCCATCCTGAACGAATAGATCTTTCCCGCGGCGGCCAAGCTCGTGGAGTTGACCGGCGGAACAAAGCCGTATTCACCGCGAGGAAGGTCGGAGATGTCCCCCTTCCAAAGGCGAGGCGCGACGCGCACTGCCTTGAACGGCACAACATCCCGCTGAGCACCGCCGGAGGCATGGAAAACGCCGCCTGTAACGGACCGGAACTCCCGCGCATCGCTGTGAGTCCGGAGCCGCACGAGTTGATATTCCTCCGCCGAAATTCCCTCCACCGTGTGTATTAGAACTTCGAGTCGCTTCGTTGATCTCGGGAGCTCCATCGGGCTACTTTCGCCTCGGATCATGCCATTTAAGTCGCCCTTGACGATCCCGTCCGTGAAAACGCCCTTGAGGACGCCGCCTGTCTTCCAATTTATAATTTCGACAGGCGCCTCCAGCCATTCCGAGCCGTCCGTAACGTAAACTCCGACGTCGATATCCCTCGGCAAGTCGAGGGCCAGCGCTGAAAAGGCAGATAGGATTGAGAAAGCAGCGAGGAGCTTGTGGTTCATATAGTACTTTTCCCGCAAATCAGTACGGCTATCAAGATTCCCTTTCGAATTACAACTTTCGGCCACCTCCCCGCCCCCATCTACGCGATTCATCGGCGTCCCCGCCGGCTCACCACAAATGGTAATAGCCGTCGCGCTGCGCGAGTTCCACGTCCACGCCGAATAGTTCTTTGAGGGAATACGCGGTCAGCAGCGCGGCCTTCGGGCCGTCGGCCATGATCTGGCCACTGCGCATCAGAATTACCCGGTCGATCTCCGGAATGATATCGGAAAGATGGTGCGTGACCAGCAGTATCCCGATGCCGGACCGCGCCAGCTTACGGACGGTCTCACGCAGTTCGTGCTGAGCGAAGAGATCGAGACTGGTCGACGGCTCGTCGAGCAGCAGGGCCCGCGGACCGTGCACCAGGGCGCGGCCGATCAATACGCGCCGGGCTTCGCCGGACGACATCTCGTCCACCGGTTTCGGCGCCAGATGGGGCGCCTCGAGCAGCGCCAGCACCTCGGACGCCTTGTCCCGCATATCGGCGGTAACGTGGTGGTTCGGCCAGATGCCGATGCTCGAAAAGAAGCCGGAGAGCACAACGTCGAAGCCGGTGATCTCGCGCGTGCATTGGGTCATCAGATCGTTCGACACGATGCCGAGCATGCTGCGCAGATCGAAAACGTTCCACAGAGATTGCCCGAGGATCTCAACCGAACTTCCGTCGCGCGCCAGCGGATAGCATTCGCGCGTGATGGTCTTGATGAGGGTCGATTTGCCGCAGCCGTTCGGCCCCAGAATCGCCACGTGCTCCCCTGCCCCGACGGTCAGGCTGAGATCCCGCAAGGCAACGTTTTCGCCGCGCATTACCGTGACGCGGCACAGCTTGATGAGAGGGGGATCGATGAGCGCGGAAGGCATTGAAACTTGTATGTTAGCTTTTTGACAGTGGGTTCGCCCAAACGTATCGCGCTCGCAGCTCTTCTCGCCGTGTTGTTGCCGGTGGGCGGCGACGTCTGGTTCCGATTTCATTCGAGGCGGGCTTTCTTCGATCAGAAAGTGCTTTTGTCCCGTTTCCCGGCCGGGGATGCGTTGGCAATGAGCATCGATGTCGCCCTGTTGCGGGCGGCGGGGATGCTCGAAGAATCTCCCAACCAGGCAACGACGCCGCTCGAACCCGACTATAAGCAGTTTCTCGACGGTACCGGCTTCGATTACAAGCGCGACCTCGATTCGGTGGTTGCTTCCTTCTCCGGCAGCGGGAATTTCTTTATTGCGCGCGGGCGCTTCGATTGGGGGAAATTACGGGCCTACGCGGTGCAACAAGGTGGATCGTGCTACAAAGATCTCTGTCGCATTCAGGGCAGCAAGCCCGAACGCCATATTTCATTTCTGCCGTTGAGGGACGACGCGATTGCGCTCGCCGTCAGTACCAACGATCTGGCCGCCACGCGGCTCGCAAAGACCGGCCAGCCGATTACAACTGCGATTCCCGCTGCTCCCGTGTGGATATCCGTCCCCGGCTCCGAGCTCCGCCGGCAGAATGCTTTGCCGCCCGAAATGCATTTCATGCTGTCGGCTCTGACCAGCGCCGATCGAATTGTCATCACCGTGGGACCTGCCGGCACGGGCATTGAGGCGCACATGGACGCGACGTGCCGCACGCAGGAAGACGCGCGGATTCTAGCCGGCCAGCTGCGTTCCACCACGGCGCTTCTCAAAGAAACACTGGCACAGGACAAGAAAGTGGCCGATGATGAAGTTGCCGCACTCCTGACAGGGGGCAGTTTCGATCAGACGGATCGTCAGGTCACCGGGCGATGGCCCGTGAAGAAGAGCCTGTTCGGCTCGCTCACCGCCGGCATCTGACGCGCATGCGGCGGAAAGTTACTCTGACGTTCGACAACGGGCCGGACCCCGAGGTTACCCCATTCGTGCTCGAGTGCCTCGCCCATCACAATCTGAAATCGACGTTCTTCGTGCTTGGCGAAAAGCTGATCGACGCTGCAAATGCTCGAATCGTCCGGCGCGCGAGCGCCGAGGGGCACCGCATCGGAAATCACACTTTCACCCATACCGTTCCGCTGGGCAACCTCGGTCGGGAAGCCGCGCTGGCGGAGTTCGACCGCACCGAACAGGGTCTGCAGTGGCTGAATCAGCCCCAGCGCCTCTTTCGCCCTTTCGGAGGAGGCGGCGCGATTGGCCCGCATCTGCTGCATCCAGCCGTAGTGGCGAGGCTCGAGTCCGGCGGGTACACGTGCGTCCTGTGGAACTGTGTGCCGGGCGACTGGAAGCATCCCGACGAGTGGGTCGAGCGGGCGGTGGAAGATTGCCGGTCGCGATCGTGGAGTCTGGTGGTGCTTCACGATCTTCCGACCGGCGCTATGGCGCATCTGGACGAATTTATTCGCACCCTCAGGGAAGAAGAGGTCGAATTTACGCAGGAATATCCTCCCACTTGCCTGCCTATAGTGGGCGGCCGGGTCGTAATGCCCATGGCGCCATATACGCGGGAACCGTGAACCCTATTGGCCCAGGGGAATGCTCATGAAGACGAGGCTTTGCCCAACCTCCACTCGCTGCGTCTGCGTCTTGCCTGCCCTTTCAACGGTGATCGAATAGTTTCCAGGCGGCAGCGTGATCTGTGCCGGAGTTACCTGCTGCATTAAACGCCCGTCCACGCGAACGGTGGCGCCGGGCGGATTTGTGGTCAGCATCAGAGTGCCGCTGGGCTTGCGGAGAGCGATAGGCGGGATATCCTGCGCGGTGTCGCCGACGCGAATCTCCCGATACTCGTTTTCGTAGCCGGCTTGCGAGATCGTCAGGTGGTGCAGGCCCGACATCGTGTGCACCATACATGGAGTCCGGCAGGACTGCGAGACGTCATCGTCCAGCACGGCCTTAGCGCCGGGGGGATTAGTGCTCACCCACACGTCCTGCAGACGAGGCGCGGCGTTTTTCAGGATTGGTCTGGCTTCCTTTACGGCGGGCGTCCGCGCAGGTTTGGCTGGCGCAGGTTCGGTATCTTGTTCCGTTTTGACGGATGGTCCGAGCGGGCTGGGCTTTTCTTGCTTGTCAGGTTTTTCGGGCTTGGCGGGCTTGTCGTCCGGGGCCTGGGCGTCCCCTGGAAGTGTAGCTGCCTGCGCGGTGGAATCCGCCGGAGGTACATCGGTTCCCGGAGCGGGTGGCGCGGCCGCGGCATCGGGCACGGGCGTCGGCTGCAGCGCCGGCTTGGGTTCGTTTTGCGGCGTGCTCGCGGTTTGAGCCGGTACAGCGGCCGCCTTTTCGTCAGTGGGGTGATCCTGCCAAAAAGCGAGGCTCTGCCAGAATGGTTGATTCTGCACGAATGAAGCGACCTGCGGCATCAAACCGGCCTGCCAAACGATCACGGCTGCCACTCCCAGAACCACCATCACACTCATCAGGAGCGGTAAAAAAATGGACGGCCGTCGATGAGGCTCCGGAATATGCGCATCGGGCAATGATCGCGCTTCGGGCAACGAGCGGGCAGGCAATGGAAGTTCGGGCCGCGGCACCGAGGCCGTTGGCAGCACTCCCGATGCACCCGCGGTCAGTGTCGTCCATCCGCGCGACTCCGCACACGCCATTTCGAGCGCACCCACGAAATTCGAACAGTTCGGAAAGCGGTCCTCGGGCTTCTTGGCAAGGCCGCGGCGCAGCACCTGATCGATCAGGGGCGTGAGGGTGGTATTTATCCGCTGCGCGTCCGCCGGTTCCTCCGCCACGATCTTGTACACGACCGTGCTCAGATGTTCGCCCTGAAACGGACGTTCGCCCGTGAGGATCTCGTAGGCGATGACGGCCAGGGAGAACTGATCGGAGCGCCCGTCGATTTCGAGGCCCTGTACTTGTTCGGGCGACATGTAATTCGGGGTGCCCACGACCGAGCTCGTTTCAGTCATGTTGCCGACCGCGGTGATCTTGGCGATACCGAAGTCGGTGATTTTGACCGCGCCGTCTTCATCGGTCATGATGTTGGCGGGTTTGATATCCCGGTGCACGATGCCGCGCCCGTGCGCATAATCGAGCCCCGAGGCGGTCTGCCGCAGAATACGCAGCATGTTGGCGCCGGAAAGCGGAGATTGGGAGGCAAGAATTTTCTCGAGCGTCGGACCGTTGACGTACGCCATGGCGATATAGGCGAGTCCGTCGACTTCGTCCATGTCGTAGATCGTGACGATATTCGGATGTGAAAGCACGCCCGCGGACCGCGCTTCGCGAAAAAGACGCTCCCGCAGCTTGTCACGCTGCTGCGTGTCGTTAATATCCCGAATCCGGATGGTCTTGATTGCCACAGACCGACCGATGGAGGGATCGGTAGCGTGGTAGACGATACCCATCGCGCCGCGGCCGAGTTCGCCGATGATCCGGTAGCGACCAATCGTCTCCATCACTCTGATGTTATCGGATCACGCTTTCCGCCATCACGCTCCGCAAAAACTCGATCGCCACTTCATCCAGCCAGAAACGGGCGCCTCGCCGGGAGAGAAACCCCAGGTGTCCGCCGTGGTCGGTTACCATCAGACGCAGAAACGGGTTGGACCCGATCGCCGGATGCCGGAACATTTCAAACGGAATGAAAGTATCGTCTTTTGCCTGGATCATGAGCGTGGGGACGCGGATGCGGTCGAGATAGATCTGCGCCGATTGGGTCGCGTAATAATGATCCGCTCCCAGAAAACCAAATGACGGTGCGGTAATTTTGTCGTCGATTTCGTAGAGGGTTCGCGCGGCCTCCAGTTCCGCGCGGGAATAGCGCCCCGTGGCGAGCAGCCGTTGCCGCATCCGCTTCAGAAAACGCCGCTCGTAGAGGCGGTTGTCGAGTTGGCCGATGCGCCGGACGCCGCACGCCAGGTCGATGGGAGTCGAGATCGCGCAGACGCCGTGTATCAGCTCGGTCGCACCCAGTTCGCCGGCCAGTTTCAGCGCCACGTTGCCGCCGAGCGAAAACCCGACGAGAAACATGGGCAACCCGGATCGCTCGCGCTCCAGATGTTCGAGGTAGACACGCAGGTCTGAAGTGAGGCCGGCGTGGTAAAGGGTTTTGCACAGAGGCTCGGTGCCTCCGCAGGTGCGCATGTGGAAGCGGTGCGCCATGAACCCGGCATTGAGAGCATCCCACGCCATGCTGCGGATATACCCCGCTTCCCCGTTTCCCTCGAGACCATGGAGCAAGACTACGTGTCCAACGGGTTCGCCGGACGGGCGTTGCGTCTGTACGAGCACCTGCGTGTCTGGGTCTGTCCGGATCAGTTGCTCTTCGATCGGAAACCGCGAGAAGTCGTACTTGCGCGGCCAGAAATTGCCGAGAATCGTGAGAATGTGCGGATTTGTGAGAAGCGGTTCAAAGGCCCGCATGCGGCGCGACTCTTATTGTCGCAAAGGCACACGACATGCGGCGTCAGCCGCGTTCCTGCATTGCTCGTAGAGACGCGGCTGTCGCCGCATGTCCCCACCGGCTACATGATCTCTTCGTCTTCGCGTACGGCAACTTTCAGGGGGCTGCCTTCCTTGCGGTTCAGATCGTCGGCGAGAATCACCGCCTCCGCCAGATCGCGCATCGAACGGCGCAGCCTGCGGCTCTCGTTCCGCAACCGGAGATACGCTTCCTCTTCGGTCAATTTGTGCTTGTACTGCAGAATGCCTTTGGCGCGCTCGATCAGCTTTCGCGCCTCGAGCGTGCGTTTCATATCCAGCGTTTCCGACATGAGCCGGGCGTTCTGGATGGCGATCGCCGCCTGTCCAGCCACTACTTTCACGAACCCAACCTCGTCGTCGCTGAAGGTCCGCTCATCGCGCGTGTAGATGTTGATGGACCCGATCACTTTGCCCTGCGATGTCAAAGGCGCGGCGAGGAGCGACATCAGTCCGGACTTGCGGGCCAGCTCCGGATAACGGTACTGCTTCTCGTTGTGAATATTCGGGATGATGATCGGATGACCCTGGCGAACGACATACTCGATCAGCGAGCCTTCCATGCGAATCGGCATGCGATGCATGTAATCAGGCGCCGAGCAGCGTGCGGCGCTGACGGTCAGCTCCTTCTTTTCGTCATCGACGAGAAGAATCGAACAGACCGCGGAATCGAGCGTTTCCGCCAGCATTTCCGAAATCGCCTGCAGGATCCGCTCGAGGTAGCTCTCGGCGGAGATCGCCTGCGCCACAGCCGCCAGCGTCTCCATGCGGCGCACGGCCGTTTGCGACTGCTCGGCCAATTTGGCGCGCGCGATCAGGCCGCCCATCTGTTCACCGATGAATGTGACCAGGGCGACTTCATCGCTCGAATGCTGATGCTGATCCCTGTGATGCACGTTGATGACGCCGATGATTTCGCCGCTGTCCACAAGAGGAACCGAGAGAAACGCCTGGTAGGTATCTTCCTGCAGCGAACTGAATGGCTTGAAACGAGAGTCCGCCGCTGCGTTCTTCGACAAAGCCACCACGGAGTTATGCGCCGCCACCCAGCCCGTGATGCCTTCCCCCATCTTCATTCGCACGTTGCCGATTTCCGCGTCATGCGGAAGCTGCGAAGCGCGCAGAACAATTTCATTCGTGGCATGCTCAATCAGATAAACGAGACAGGCATCGGAGTGCGTGACGTTCATTGTGAGCATCACCATCTCGTGCAGGATCGATTCGATGTCCTGATCGGAACTAACGATGTTGCTGATTCGGTGCAGCAGAGCGACTTGGGTGCTCGAAGTTTCCACCGGGGTAACCACTTTTTATTTTCCCTTCTTCAAACCGTAGTGTAAGAAGGAGTAACAGGGCCGGTCCAATTCATTTTTTGAATGGTCGATATCGTGCAATGCGTGCGCCTCAACACCTTCGAAAATAAGGAGATTGGCTGCAAAAACTCAACCCAGTTCGATGCGAATAGCCGAGGCAATGCGTCCGGCCCAACTTTCCACTTGTTCGAGATCCGGGCCCTCCACCATGACACGCGCCAGAGGTTCCGTACCCGAAAAACGCACCAGCACGCGCCCTAAGCCATCGAGCGCCGACTCACAGGCACGAATCTCTTCCGCCACGGCAGGCAGCTCATCCAGCGGCCGACGCTCCTTCACGCGAATATTCACCAGTAACTGGGGGAAGACAGTCAGATCGGCGGCTAACTCGTCCAGCGTCGCCTTTTCGCGTGCGCAGGTTTCCAACAGTTTAATCGCCGTCAACATGCCGTCGCCCGTAGTCGCGTATTCCCGAAAAATGACGTGTCCCGATTGTTCCCCGCCGAGCGCCGCATTCTTCCGCAGCATCTCTTCGAGGACATATTTGTCGCCGACCGGTGTGCGCACCATCTCGATGCCGAGCCGGCCCAGTGCCATCTCCAGCCCCAGGTTCGACATGACGGTGGACACTACCAGGTCGCCCGCCAGGTGGCCGTCCGCCTGGAGGCGACGAGCGGCGATCAACATCTCCGCGTCGCCATCGATAATCCGGCCCCGAGGCGAAATCAGAATCGCCCTGTCGGCGTCGCCATCGAACGCAATCCCCGCGTCGGCGCCCTTATCGAGAACGGCCTCCCGCAGACCTTCGACATGCAGGGCACCGCAGCCGAGGTTGATATTGCGCCCATTCGGCTGGTTGCAGATAGCCGTCACATCCGCGCCTGCCTCGCGGAATAATTGAGGCGCAAGATCGGAGGCTGCGCCGTTGCCGCAATCGATCACGAGCTTCAAGCCGTTTAGCTTTATCCCTATTGTCGACAGCAGGAAATCAAGATACGGACGCACGGGAAAAGTATGTTCCAGGGTCGCGTTCGCCCCTGTGCCATATACGTCCTGAATAATCCGGAAGATCTCTTCTTCGATCTCATGTTCTTCTTCATCCGGCAGTTTGTAACCTGTTCTGGCAAATATTTTTATACCGTTGTCTTCGAACGGATTATGCGAGGCCGAAATCATCACGCCCGCACTGAACTTACCCGTCCGGGTCAGGTAGGCTACACCCGGCGTCGTAACCACTCCGGCGAACAGGGCACCCACCCCGGATCTTCTCAGGCCCTCCGCCAGCTGCGCGGCAATTACGGGACCGGATTCACGCGTGTCCATGCCAATAAGAACCGGCTTCGTCCCGAGTTTCCGGCGAACCAGATCGTCGCCCAGAGCTATGCCAAGCGCGGTGACCGTTTGAGGGTCGAGCGGAGGATTGCCGGCTACGCCGCGGATTCCGTCCGTCCCAAATAACCTTTTTGCCATTTTTATTTCAGTCGCCGCGCCCTCGCGACCCGAACCTTCACTCTAACCTGTGGCGCATTCAGAATGCGCACTTCCGGTTCGGCGGCATACACTGAGACGATCTGTGAGCTGTCGCCGGTGATGTTCGTCAGATCGACCGGATCGGAAGTCAGTTTGCCGGATCCGAGCACGTGACTCTCCGGCCCGACAATTTGCAGTTGGGGAGGATCCACCTCGACGCCGGCGATGGAAAACCCCGCGGCCAGCTTACCGGAAAACGGCACATCCACGGCTACCGAGCGGGTGGTGCGCTTCTCGAACTTGAACCGCAGCTGCGCGGGGATCGTGCGGACCATGACGATTCCGCGCGGCAGCTTCAGTTCCGCGGGCGTCACGGTAAACGTGCGCTCGCCGGGCGCTGACACGCCGGCAAAATCGATGATCGCCGCGATCCGCGAATCGTGCAGCGTCCGCAACTGCCCGGAAGGACCGCGCGCTTCCAGATCGATGGTCTCCACGATATCGGAGCTGATTTCGAGATCCTGTGGAAGGTGGTTGTACTCGACGGGCACCGATACGATGGTGGCCAGTTCCGGCTCGTTGGCGACATTCAGCCAGACGGCGAACGCCGCCGCCAATGCCAGCAGTTTCCACAGGAGGTTCCGCGTAATAAAACTCATCAACGCCGCCTGGTGCTCTCGACAGCGGTGGCTTCCTGTGGCGCCGGAGGGCCGGAAGGCGGCGAGGGCCGGCTGCCCGGAGGGACCTTGCGCTGTACTCCAAAGTGCCGCTGGATGCGATCGTCAACCTGCTCGATCGTCAGGCCGCTTTCGATATCGCCGAATGCCGCCACCGAAATCAACCCCGTTTCTTCGCTCACGATAATCGAGAGGCAGTCGGTCTCTTCGGTAATGCCGATGCCGGCGCGATGCCGCGTGCCGATTTTCGTCGAAAACGCCGGATTCACGCTGAGCGGAAGAAAGCATGCGGCGGCGGAAATGCGGTCCTTCTGGACGATTACGGAGCCATCGTGCAGCGCAGTACCCGGGAGAAAGATCGAAAGCAGCAGATCGCGTGAAATATGCGAATCAAGCCGGACGCCGCTCTCGATAAATGTTCGCAATCCGATGTCGCGCTCCAGAACGATCAGCGCTCCGATTCGATCGCGGGACAAAGAGCCCAGAGCCAGCAGGATTTCAGCCGTGGATTCGGGACTCCGGTAGCCTCCGAACAGGCGCTTCCTGCCAAGACGCGCCAGTGTCCTGCGGATTTCCGATTGGAATAGAACGATAATGGCGATGGCGGTATAGGGGGCAAGGGATGCCAGCAAGGATCGAAGCGCCTCCAGACCTGTCCGGAGCGCGATCTCGTAGGTGATGACGACGGCCAGAATTCCGACCAGGATATGCGCCGCGCGGGTACCACGCACGATCAGGAGTAACTGGTAAATGACAAACGCCACGGCGAGGATGTCGATAACGGCCGTGACCGTCAGTGTCGGAATCGGGAACAGGACCGCAGGCAGCATCGGGGGTATGCTGTGGTTATTGTAACGGAGTAAAAAGGGGTCAGACGGGCTTTGCACATAAATCACGCTTCTTGGCCACTTTGTTGTGCAACTGCTTTTTCTGCCCAAAAAGTCGGCTCAATCCCGAGTTCGTAAATCGACTGCACCAGCACGCAGAGATTATGGCAAAGCACCTTACACAAGACTTCGTTCATCTGAGCGACGGGCGTCTTCGACCGAACAGGCGCGCCGAACTTCGCCTTAATCATCGAAAATGTGCTCTCCACGTTGGACCGCTTGTGGTACTTCGCCAGAAACTCAGTCCGGTTGAACTGGTAGAAGTGGAACATTCTGCGCCACAGTTCCGGCCCCTGGCCCGTCGTGTTGCTCTTGAAAGGGATGTACGGCACCGCACCCGCACTGACAACCGCTTCGAGATTTTTGCTGGCGATGTATCCCTTGTCGGCAGAGAGTTCCTTAACCTCAAATGTCTTCGCCGTCGTTTCGAGCAGCGCCGGAAGGTGCGGGGAGTCGTGCGAGTCTTTTCCGGTGACTTCGACGCTGGTAACAATATTAGTCTTGACGCCAATCATCAGGTGCGCCTTCACCCAATCCGGTTGACTGCGGACCTTCCCGTACTTCTCGTCATACCAGCGAAGGTAAACGCAACTGGCGAAGCCGGAACTATCCACGGCGAAGTCGCTCTCAATGGCCTTCAGCGGACTTGCGCTTTCCTCAACGAGCACTTTCAGTATCGGAGTCAGTGCCGGATTCTCCAAATAGTTACTGACGCTGTTGAAATGTGGTGTTCGAGAAATATGGCCGCTTGCTTCGCACTGGCGGATATCGCTCGTGGCGCGTCTTCCCGAGAGCGTGGTAAAGACCTTCATCGTGGCAGCGAAAACGATGTCAGACAATGGCAAGCGTGGCCGTCCGCGTCCCTGTGGGGGCTGAATGATGCCATCGCAGAGGCCGCGCAGCAATTCTTCGACGCGCGTCTTCTCGTGGGTCTGTGCCGCATTGTATGCGCTCCATTCCTGGCGGTAGGTCATCTTTACCGTCTTCGTGACTGTGGTGGTTCCGTCGGAACCTGTTTCGCGCTTGAGGCTGAACTGGACCGCAAAAATGTGTTTGCATCGGACCTGACGGGTTTCATGGTCAGGGCAAGAACAGACGGGCACATCTCCGTCAAGATTGACCTCGTATCGCTCATCCCGGTTCGTCTGCGATGGAACTATCCAAGTCGATCCCTTGCGCCGCAATTTCACCTTCGCGGCGATTTCCAATCCTCTTTGCTCACGTGCATCCATAGCCACATTGTAGCTACAAAAGAGCCACGTGTCAATAAAAATGTGTTGACGTTAGCGCTCCATTGTAGCTACACTCATTCTGATGGCAAAGGTCAAGCGAAAGCCCCCCGTGAAGGCACGGAAGGACGATGTTGTGCGGATGCGCATTCCTGCGGAACACAAGCAGGCGCTCATCGAAGCGGCGGCCAAGGACGGCTTGGAGTTGTCGGCATGGCTCCGGCAGTTGGCGTTGCGGGCGGCGGGAGTGTTGCCGCCCGCGCAGTAATATGGGGCCTAGTACCCGATAACCAAAGGAAACATGGCACTCGCGTCACGGCCCCGTACACTTGTGATATAAGAATGTCTTCGGAGAGCATATGCGATCAGCCCTATTGATTACGATTTTCGGGATGTGCTGCGGCACACTTCCGGCGCAGACACTGAATAGCACGTCTGTGCCGCCACCAAAAAATACTGATGGTCAGACCGAAATTATCAATTGCTCATCGGCTCACTTTTTAAGTGAAGACAGCAGTCGATTTACGTGCTCGATGGCGACGGCCCTTGTCAAGCCGGAATGTGCGGGCTGTTGGTTGAATGGCAGCGCGACCGGGACGATAGCTGTGATTATTCCCACCACTCGCCCTGCCGATGACACCAAGGGGCTGCCGCTTTGCCCTGGAACGGCTGGCAGTATAATCAGCAACTCCTGTACGGACAGCGGCCCCAAAGATGCTGTTCCCGCAACTGACCCGCTCAAGAAGACCGGAAACTCGTCCGCGCCGAAATAGCCGCGCATTTGGACTCCGTCTCCATCCCCCGGCGCTGATCCAGAGTCAAGGGCGAGCGGAGAGACGCCGCCAACCTCGTTCCAGGCGCTTTTCCAGGAGTCGTTCTCTGCTCTGATCTTAAGGAGTACGATGTCATGAGCGTAGTCCGCAGCAATAAGGTCAATCGGTGTTCCAATCCATCGGTGGCTCACAGCACGCGAAAATCTTCTTGCAATCAGGGTTCCTGCCCTGTTGTCTACGAGGCTATTCAGGGCAGCCAAATAGACATGGCCTGCGGTGACGATCAGGTCGTCGTCGCCGACGAAGAATCCGGTGCCGAGGGAGTTGGCATTATTCGGCGGCAGCGCGACTGCGATCTGAACAACGTTCGCGTCGGTGATCAGCGGTTTCACATCCGCTGCGCTGGCGCAGACGGGCAAAAGAAAACAAAACAGCAGCAAACTATTCTTCATATTTTTCCCTTCTTCCTTGTCCTTTTTTTCAAGTCTGATATAGCGAATCTGGTGCTATATGAACTACATGGCGTAACAGCGGGTTTGTCGCCCCGCGCTGGCGGTTGGCCTTATATGCCGACACCTCCTTTGGTCGCCGCGCCATTTGCCGTAACGGGCACCAAGTTAATGAGCGGTGCCGTCGAATACGGGCAATCGCGTCTAAACTTCGGTGATGTCCTGATATGGCTGAAGGCGCTCTTCCCCTTCTCGGTCAGGTTCCACTTTCCGTCGGGCGCTTGCTCTACTTCCTGCGCGCCGATTTTCATGGTGGTGCTCAACACTGCGCTGATGTTGTTAAGAAAATTTGCGGCCTTGGTCGTGACGCCTTCCCGTTTCAGAACGTCCGCAATGTCTGACGTGCTCAGCGGGCCGGAAGTGGTCAGCAGATCGAGAATTGCCCACCTAACAGAAATGAGGGAGTATTTCTGGGAAGCCGCCCTAGTGAACACTGGGGCGCTGGTTCCGTACAGTTCCCTCGAAAGACTCGCGATGGTGTTGTTCTGCTCCTTGAGCCTCGCTTGGCCTTCGTTTACCTGTGCTTGGGTCAAATCTCTCGTCTGGCAGTAGTGATCCAAGACGGCCTTCAGGTGCGATTTCATATATTCGTCAATCATTCTGTATCTCCTGAGTGGTACTACTGTTATCAGTGCGGACAGGATTAGATAGTTGATTCGGATGGCGATACGTGGTAGTATTTGAAAAGCGACAAGGGCGGTATAGACAGACTGTACCTCTCGCGACCATATCGAGCTATTCAGCCGTTCATCCTTTCCATATCATCAAGTCAGCCTCTCCATTCCAAAGAGAGTCATGGGGCCTTTCGATCTTCCAATAGGTCGGAGGCCCCAAAAAATTTAAGCTCTAGATTACCACCACTCGCTGCCCCAGGTCAATCTTTCCGGCTACCGTTCCAATTTGTAATCCAATACAAATTGGCGCTAACACGCAATGACTTAAAGTCACTCGTGGACGGGTGCCAACCTTTGTTTGGAGCGAATGAATGGCGAATTGCCAATAGAGAAATCCACATGTTTTTAACAGACGATCCTGGGGTTCGATGGTGCGTTTTCAGTTGGATGCCACTACATCTTGTGTTAGTGTTGCGAAGAATGCACCAATGTGGAAAAGTCGATGAAGTTGAGTTGAACAGCGAATGAAAAGTGAAGAATTTGGAGCCACGGGTCGCTGAGGGTGGATCGGCGCGCCTCAAAAACCCCGGCTGCTTTTTTGTGCAGTTCAGTGATTATTTGTGCAGAATGGGTTTTGTGTGCAAAGCCGGGTCAGACGCATTTCCAAAGCGGTTAGCGGACGAATTTTAAATGCGTCTGACCCCTTTTTTAAATGCGTCTGACCCCTTTTTATCCCTCAACGCTATAGTGGGATATCGAACGGTTATGGCTTTTGCTTCCATTCCCGAGGCAATCGAAGAGACCCGCGCCGGGCGCATGCTCGTCGTGGTCGACGATGAGGATCGCGAAAACGAAGGCGACCTGACCATCGCCGCCGAAAAAGTAACAACGGAAGGGATCAATTTCATGGCCACCTTTGGCCGCGGTTTGATCTGTCTGACTCTTACCGGCGAACGCTGCGATACGCTGCGCCTCCCCTTGATGTCGCCGCACAATACCTCGAACTTCGGCACCGCCTTCTGCGAATCCATCGACGCCCGCGAAGGCGTGACCACCGGCATCTCGGCGGCCGACCGTACCCGGACCATTCTGGCGGCAATCCAACCCGGCACACGCCCAAACGACCTTGCGCGCCCCGGCCATATTTTCCCCCTGCGCGCACGGGATGGCGGCGTGCTGGTTCGCGCCGGGCAAACAGAGGCATCGGTCGACCTCTCACGCCTGGCCGGACTCGACCCATCGGGAGTGATCTGCGAAATCATGAACGAGGACGGCACCATGGCGCGTGTGCCGCAACTGCGCGAATTCTGTGCGCGTCATCGTCTGAAAATGATCTCGGTGGCGGACCTGATCCGTTACCGCTTGCGCCATGAGCGCTATGTTCGCCGCCACGCCGAAGGCTGCCTCACCACCGAATTTGGCGACTTTCGCACGGTCCTTTATTCAAGCGAAATCAGCCCGGAGTCCCACCTGGCTTTGATCCACGGCGACGTCGCGAACAAGGAAAGCGTGCTCGTGCGCATGCATTCGCATTGCGCGTACGGCAATTTATTCGGATCCACCCGCTGCGACTGCCAGGAAATGATCCGCGGTTCACTCAAGCGGATCGTCGAAGAAGGGGCGGGCGTCATCGTCTACCTGCACCAGACGGGGCTTGGACTGCGCACGGAACAGGGTAAGATCATCGGCCATGACCGTAACCTGGCTCAGGCGCCTTCCCAACATGAAGTCGGCATCGGCGCACAGATTCTTTCGGATCTCGGCCTTCACACGATCCGGCTATTGACGAATCACCCCCGCAGGATCGTGGCGCTCGAAGGCTTCGGCATCGAGATTGTCGAACAAGTCCCGCTGGGCTGAAAGCCGGCGTCCATCGACGTGTTTTTCACCAAGTCGGGAATTGACTCGTGCGCGGTCGCGATTTCGACCACCTTTTCGTCAGCATACCAATCGCAACCGCCGCACCCGCTGCCAGCATCCATCCGAGCTTCTCAGCCTCCAGCGGAAGCGTTTTAGATTTAGACTCCGGATCGGGAACGCTCACAGTATCCCGTGGCCTGACAAACGTATAGGTGGCAAAAGGCCGGGCGAGGGAGGAAGAGAGATTCAGGAGGTCAGACAATCCGGTCTCCGCGAACTCAATTCCTTCCAGCAGACGGATATCCTTCACTTCCGTGCTCACCCCAGCGGTTGGGAACATGGGTTGGGGTTCCGGGGCCTCCGGCCCGGCTGAGAATTCGTAATGTGCGCGCGGTTCCATTTCCGTCTCATGTTCGGATGCGGCGACTTCCGGTGCGTCTTTCGGCTCAGACCACCATATATCCACTTCACACTCGACGCTCTTCACCAGCGCGGCATTCTCATCCCGAAGAAAGAACGCTGCGCGCATCAGGTCCACCACGCTCGGTCGCACGACCAGCGCAATTTTCGAGGAGCCGGGAAACAATTCGGCGTGAAGGTTTAGATCGGCTTCGTTAAGGGTCGCGCCGTCACGCGTTTTCGAGCAATACCATCCAATCACTTCCACTTTCCCGGAAGGGTCCAAAGCTCCGGCTGCGGCGATCAGATCCAGGCTCTCCCGCTTCTCATCCGCAGTGAGATTGAAGGAGGGCCCCATCGAGTGAGAGCAGGGAATATCAATGGAGTCGAGAAGCCGGATCCGCCCGTGTTCCCGCACGCCCAGTAACAAGCCACCGACCCCGATACCAAAGCGGGGAGACACCATCAGCCCTTCCCACGATCGTTTTCGGATCGTTTCCATGGCATCCCGCCAATATTCGATTTGCACGGAACTATCGGCGGCTGACAAAAGAACTGTTTCATCCGCCGGGGCTTGAGACGCTTCAATGACTTCGAATTCCGATGGCGGGAGGCCGTCTTTGAGGCTAGTATCCTGAACGTCTGGTGTCCCCGGAGCCTGCAGACTTTCAATTGCTATGGAGCCCATATTTGAATATTCTGTTGCAACATCGGACTTGGACTCTACACGGCTTTGGTTATAGCCGAGGCAATGCCTGAAGTTAACACCCAGGATTCACAGCTACCCAATAAACGAACTGTCGAACGGCCTCGGAAACAATTCGCCGAGTTGCAGCGTCTCCGACTTCCCGCGCAGGTTCGCAAGAACGATTTCGACATCTCCGCAAAACTCCCACAGGATCTGACGGCAGGCCCCGCATGGTGGAGTCAAGACGTCCGTATCGGCAACCACGGCCACTCGTTTGAAGCCGCGCGCGCCCTCTGAAACAGCCTTGAAAATTGCCACGCGTTCCGCGCAGATGGTGAGTCCGTAGGTCGCGCTCTCGACATTGCAACCAGTGTGGATGCGGCCGGCATTGTCCTCGATGGCAGTTCCCACCTTGAATTTCGAGAAAGGAGCGTGGGCGTTTTCGCGGGCCTGAAGAGCTGCGGAAATCAACGAGTCCATATCTAATCCCGCCGCAAACGAGGCAGCACGCGCCGTAACAGTTCGACCATGGTGCCCTGAACGCGCTGCCCCACTTCCAGCACTTCCTTGTGATCGAGCTTCTGATCCGTTACCCCGGCGGCAAGGTTCGTCACGCACGAAATC
>Ga0070733_10000254_pt1 | contig 45711 bp, 39 predicted proteins | sample Coa_R1_9_FD_66450 | JGI IMG/M metagenome (GOLD analysis project Ga0070733, IMG submission 66450) | Surface soil microbial communities from Centralia Pennsylvania, which are recovering from an underground coalmine fire - Coalmine... | ecosystem: Environmental > Terrestrial > Soil > Unclassified ... | reverse complement strand
CTCGAATTCGAATCGCAGCGTCTGGCCGGCGCGACCGAAGACTTCAAAGAGGGCGTCACCGCGTTCCTGGAAAAGCGTCCGGCGAAGTTCAAGGGCAAGTAATGGAAACGCTGTTTGCCCGCTGCGTCGCCGCGTGGTGCTCCGGCGCGACCGGTGTGGCCGGTGCCGTGAGATTATCGGGCGGCGCCAGTCAGGAGACATGGTCGTTCGATATCGTGCATCCAGCGGGGAACATCGGCGCGATCCTGCGGCGTGCGCCGACCGGCTACGGCGCAGCTCCAGCGCGCGCGGCCGGGCTCGATGCCGAGGCGATCCTGATGCAGCGCGCTTACGCTGCCGGCGTGCCGTCGCCGCGCGTGTTTCACGTGCTGGAGCCGCAGGACGAACTCGGCACCGGCTTCATCATGGAGCGGGTCGAGGGCGAGACGATCCCGCGCAAAATCCTGCGCGACGAACAGTTTGCCGAGGCGAGGCCAAAGCTCGCGCGTCAGATCGGGAGCATCCTGGCCGACATCCACGGCCTGGCGCTTTCGGAATTGCCGGAGCTTCGCACGATGACACCCGCGAGGGAAATCGCGGAGCTGGAGCGGGATTATCGCAGCTTCGACTGGCCGAGGCCGGTGTTCGAACTGGCAATCCGTTGGCTGCGCGATCACGATCCCGGGGTGTCCGCGCAAACCACGCTGGTACATGGTGACTTTCGCCACGGCAATCTCATCATCGGCCCCGACGGTGTCCGCGCGGTGCTGGACTGGGAACTCGCCCATGTCGGCGATCCGATGGAGGATCTGGGCTGGATCTGCGTCAATTCCTGGCGGTTTGGCGAGATCGACAAGCCGGTCGGTGGACTTGGATCGCGTGAGGAACTGTTCGCAGGCTATGAGGGGGGCGGCCGCCACGTCGATCCCGCGCGCGTCAAATTCTGGGAAGTAATGGGCACGCTGCGCTGGGGCGTGATGTGCTGCGGCATGATGGCGCGCTTTCGCAACTCGCCCGAGCATTCGATCGAGCGCGCCATGATCGGCCGCCGCGCGTCGGAGACCGAGATCGATTTGTTGCGGCTATTGGCGCCGCGAGAGGCGGGAAAATAACATGCAGGACGAACCGACACCGGAAGAATTGATCAAAGCGGTCGCGGATTTTCTGCGCAACGATATCGTGCCCGGGATCGGCGGCCATGACGCGTTCAAATTGCGGGTCTCGATCAACGCGCTCGACCTGGTGGCGCGCCAGCTCAGCCTGGCCCAGGCCAGCGATGCCGCAGAGGTGGCGCGACTCGAGGAATTACTGGACAAGCAGGGCTCGCTTGCCGACCTCAATCGCTTGCTCGCCGGCCGCATCGCCAAGGGCGAGGTGGACCTGCAAACGCCGGGGCTCACGGAGCATTTGTGGCAGACAACGATGGACAAGCTTGCGGTCGACCAGCCGAGCTATGCCTCCTACAAGAGGGAACTGGGGAGGAAGGACGGCTAGCGCTACCATATCCAACGCGGCTATTTCCGAACGCGCCGCGCGCAACACTAACATCAGGGAGAACCGCCGTGGACTTCGCATTGCCGGCCGACCTCGTTGCCTATCTCGCCGAGCTCGACCGCTTCATCGCGAAAGAGATCGAACCGATTGAAGACGCCGACGATAACATCCGCTTTTTCGATCACCGCCGGGAATGGGCGCGTACCGATTTCGAAAATGGCGGGCTGCCGCGGCGGGAATGGGAAGTGCTGCTGCGCCGGGTGAAAGATATTGCCGATGCCGCCGGCCATTTGCGCTTTGCGATACCCAGGCGCTACGGCGGCAAGGACGGCTCCAACCTCTGGATGGCCGTGATCCGCGAGCACTTTGCCGCCATGGGATTGGGCCTGCACAATGATCTGCAGAATGAGCATTCGATCGTCGGCAACCTGCCGCTGGTGACCATGCTCGACCGCTATGGCCGCGACGACCAGAAGGCCATGATCGAGGGCTCGATCACCGGAAAATACCGCATCACCTTCGGCCTTACCGAGCCCGAGCACGGCTCCGATGCGACCCACATGGAAACCCGCGCCGTGAGCGCGACCCGCGATGGCGTGAAGGGGTGGGTGATCAACGGTGAGAAGATGTGGACCACCGGCATGCATGTCGCGACCCATTGCGCGCTGTTCGCGCGCACCAGCGGCAGTGATGGCGATGCGCGCGGCATCACCTGCTTTCTGGTGCCGGCAAAGAGCGCGGGCGTGCGGATCGAGGAATATATGTGGACGTTCAACATGCCGACCGATCACCCGCGCGTCAGTTTTACCGACGTGTTCGTGCCCGAGGATGCGCTTTTCGGGGAAGTGGGGCGGGGCCTATCGCTGGCGCAATGTTTCGTGCACGAGAACCGGATCAGGCAGGCTGCAAGCTCGCTGGGGGCCGCGGTCTATTGCATCGAGGAAAGCGTGAAATATGCACGCGAGCGCAAGCCGTTCGGCCGCGCGCTTGCCGAGAACCAGGCGATCCAGTGGCCGCTGGTGGAGCTTGCGACCCAGGCAGAGATGCTGCGGCTTCTGATCCGCAAGACCGCCTGGGAGATGGATCGGCTGACGCAGGCCGAGGTCGAGCACACGCTCTCCGACAAGGTCTCGATGTGTAATTACTGGGCGAACCGGCTGTGCTGCGAGGCCGCCGATTGCGCCATGCAGGTGCATGGCGGCATGGGCTATTCGCGCCACAAGCCGTTCGAACACATCTACCGCCACCACCGCCGCTACCGCATCACCGAGGGCAGCGAGGAAATCCAGAAGCGCAAGGTCGCGGGATTCCTGTTCGGATATATGGGAGCAGGGAAACGTTGATGGGGACGACGAGAATTGGTTTCGCCCCTCCAATCGCGACGGGCTAATTCACCTGCCGGTCCTTCCCCGCCCAGTAGGGATCGCGCAGATGTCGGCGCAGGATCTTGCCCGAAGCGTTGCGCGGTAAGGCATCGATAAAATCGACCGTCTTCGGCGTCTTGAAACCAGCGATTCGCGTGCGGGCGAAATTGATGATGTCGGACGCCGTCGCCTGCTTGCCTTGCTTCAACACCACCATCGCCTTGACCGCTTCGCCCCAGGTGTCGTCGGGGATGCCGACCACGGCGGCTTCGGCCACGTCGGGATGGTCGCAGATCGCGCTTTCGACCTCGGCCGGATAAATGTTCTCGCCGCCGGAGATGATCATGTCCTTGATGCGGTCGTGGATGTAGAGATAGCCGTCCTCGTCCATGTAGCCGGCGTCTCCGGTACGCAGCCAACCGTCGCGGCTGAGCGTCCTGGCGGTCGCCTCCGGCAAATTCCAATAGCCGACCATGTTGGAGCCGGAGCGGGTGGCGATCTCGCCGACCTGGCCCGGCGGCAACCGTTTTCCATCGGGATCGAGGATCGCAAGCTCGACGCCCGCCAGCGCCTTGCCGGCCGAGCGCATCCGCTCCGATCCCTCGATGTGGTCTTCGGGCGGAAGGGCCACAATGGTGCCGGTGGTCTCTGTCATGCCATAGAGCTGCACGAAGCCGCAGCCGAACACCTCGATGCACTCCTTCAACAGCGCGGCGGGGATCGGCGAGGCGCCATTAGAGCATGTATTTCAGGCGCGAAAAATCGACTTGCCGCGCGCGCGGCTGCCGCACCACAAACTGCATCGCGGCCGGCACCATGAACAATTTGGTGATCTTGGAGTGCTCGATGAAATCCAGCACCTTGGTGGGATCGAATTCCCTGGCGATGACGCCCTTGGCGCCATGATAGAGGCTGACCAGGCCCCAGCCGGAGCCGCCGATGTGGAAGACCGGCATCGCCACCAGCGAAACGTCGTTCTCGGTCCACTTGTTCCAGTCCGGCTTTTCGCCTTCGCCGGTCTCCACCAGGTTGAGAAGATTGGCGTGCGACAGCATCGCGCCCTTGGGCTTTCCAGTGGTGCCGGAGGTATAAAGCTGGATCGCGACGTCCTGCCGGCTGATCTCGACCCTGGGGTCGTCGGCGCTTTGCGCCTCGCGCCAGGCGGCGTAGTCCGGCCATTCCGGTGCGCCGCCTTCGGTTGTGATGATGGTGCGAAGGTCAGGCAATTGCGACTGGATGGCGCGCGCCTGCGCCACCAATTCCGGTCCGACGAATAGGACGGGGGCCTTGCAATCCGCAACGATGAAAGCGATCTCGGGCGCGGCGAGCCGCCAGTTCACTGGCGCCATCACCACATTGGCCTTCATCGCGCCGAGCAGGAGTTCGAAAAAGATATCGCTGTTCTTGCCGAGATAGGCGATACGATCGCGCGGCTTGACGCCGAGCGCCTTGAGCCCGTTGGCCACGCGGTTCGTCAGTCTGTCGAATTCGGCGAAGCTGGTTTGCCGTCCTTCGAATTCATAGGCGATGGAGCTGCCGCGGGCCTTCGCCTGCGACCGGATCATGTCGGCAAGGTTGGCCGGTTCCTGCAAAACGGACATGTTTCCCCCTAGGTATTATTTCTTGTTGCAGGGAGTTTGGCGTCTTCCTGCGCCAAAAACAATACGGAGGGCGCCGCCTGCGTTCCCCGGATGCGGCGCGACGCGCCGCACCTGCGGCGTGGTGCGCTGCTGATCCGGGGTCCATTTTTTTTTGCGCGGCGACGGGTGGATTCCGGCTCTGCGGTGCAGCACCGTAGTGCGTCGAAGACGCGCGTGAACGCGCTTATGGTGCCGCACCGCGTCCGGGACACGAGTCATCCCCTCGCGCCGCGGTCTTTTTCGTTTTGCGCTTTTATCGTCTCGCGGGCCTTGTCCCAGTCGGCGTCGGACCAGTCGCGCAATTGGTAGAAATTGCCGCCCATCGCCAGCGCCTGGCCGCCGTCCATCGCGATGGTCTCGCCGTTGATCCAGTCGCAGCCGCCGGAAATCAGGAACACCGCGAGATTCTGCAGTTCCTCCATCCTGCCGACGCGGCCCATCGGGTTCATCGCCTTGGTGCGGGCGCCGGCTTCGTCGCCGGGCTTGATGCGCTTGCTCATGCCTTCGGTCGGAATTTCGCCGGGCGCGATGGTGTTGAGCCGGATGCCATGGCGTCCCCATTCCGTTGCAAGCGACATCGTCATGGCGTGAATCGCGGATTTGCCCATCGCCGACGGCACCACGTAAGGGCTGCCGTTGCGGACCCAGGTGACGGTGATCGACACCACATTGCCGGGATGCTTGCCCGCGATCCAGCGCCGGCCGACCGCATGGGTCACATAGAAAGTGCCGTGCATGACGATGTTGGCGACGGCGTCGAAGCCGCGCGGCGAAAGGTCTTCGGTGCGCGAGATGAAATTGCCGGCGGCGTTATTGATGAGATCGGTAAGCGGTCCGCCCTTGAAGATCGTGTCGATCATCTCATCGACCGCAAGCGCGTTGCGGATATCGACCCCGTGGCTGACCACGCGGCCGCCATACAGGTCCATCAATTCGGTCGCGGTTTCGTCGCAGACGATCTTGCGCCGGCCGCAGATATGGACCTCGGCACCAAGTTCGAGAAAGCGTCCCGCCATCGATTTGCCGAGTCCGGTGCCGCCGCCGGTGACAAGAATGCGCCGGCCTGTAAGGAGCTTTTCGCTGAACATGGCAGGGTTTCCGTTCTGAAGTGTTCTTGGTTGGTCTTTGGACTAAGACCGGGCAAAAGCGTTCAGTGTAAGGCGATTGCGGCGGAGCGCCGCAGCCAAGATTCCTTTGGGCGATCGCGTCAGGCTGTTCGAAGCGCAGGCTGCGACCACCGGGCGACCGGCCAGCGTGCGGGCGGCGAGGCACCCGGGAGAGGCATGTACAATAGGCACTGCCGCCAACCGACCGCCTTCGCTGCAATGAACAAATGTTGGTGGTCATGCCAACAGGAAATCAACAAGAAATCCACACGTTTTGCTGTCGGCCGCCAGATTTCCCTTGCAAAATTAACCTTTCTTTAACTCTAATCTAGGTTGGGCTCAATTTATGGTAGCATAACAAGTTGAGTGGGGACGCTAGAGGGGGTTTGTCATGAGCGAATTTGAACGAAATGACGGCAGCAAGGGCGAGGCGAGCTGCGCGTATTTCGGAGAAGGCGTGGTGTTCAAGGGTTCGATAACGGCGCCTGAAAAGATAGTCGTGCACGGGTCTATCGAGGGAGAAGTCGCTGCGCGCGACTTGCTGGTCGGACCGACGGGCACGATTACCGGCAAGGTGAGCGTCGACCAAGCCGATATTCAGGGCAAGATTTTCGACCGCATTGAAGCCAAGGTTTGTCTCTCGTTGCGGAAGACGGGCCGCATCGAAGGTTCGACCATTTACGGTGAAATCGAAATCGAAAAGGGCGGCGTTCTTTCCGGCGAAGTCGCGACGACCAAGGGGAGCGAAGGCTTCCGAGCCACGCCGATTCCCAAGGTCCAGACCAACCTGCCGTTGCCGCCGCACGTGGTGTCGACTTCCAACGCCACCTCGGGCGCGACCGATCAAAGGTCCGGTGTCGATAACGGCAGGGCAAGAGCTACCGCTGCGGGCCCGAAGCCGCCATTGTTCGACACCAAAGCGGAAAGGACGGCAACCTCGCTGGAGGCTTCGGCCAAGAACGGGGGGGCTTGATCCGGCGGTTTTCGGACCGGCGCGTTTGGACGCGTCGGTCGAATAGTCTATATTGCGCGCGCCATCGTTATCGATGATCCACGGCGGCCTCCGTAAGGGAGTCACAGGGGAGAATTCGCATGGATGATCGCGTGCAGGTCACGATCTCGGAAGGTGTCGCCGATGTTCGCCTGGTTCGGGCGGACAAGATGAATGCGCTCGATACCGCGATGTTCGAGGCGCTGGTCGCGGCCACTGAGCGGCTTGCCACGGCGAACGGGCTGCGCGCGGTCGTATTGTCCGGCGAGGGCCGCGCGTTTTGCGCCGGCCTCGACATGGCGCGCTTCGCCGCGATGCAGGAAAGCGGCGGTAACGGGATAGCTGGTGGCGAGAAGCGCGACTTGACCACCCGCACCCATGGCATTGCCAACTTTCCGCAAGCCGCGGTCTGGGGATGGCGGCAGCTCCCGGTGCCCGTGATCGCCGCGATCCACGGCGTCGCCTTCGGCGGCGGCTTTCAACTCGCGCTCGGCGCCGACATGCGTTTTCTGAGCTCCGATGCGCGGATGTCGATCATGGAGATCAAATGGGGACTCGTTCCTGACATGGCGGGAACGCCGATCCTCGCGAGCCTCGTGCGTGACGATATCCTGCGTGAACTCACCTATACCGGCAGGGTCTTCTCGGCGCAGGAAGCTCTGAGTTATGGCCTGGCGACCCGCATATGCGATGACCCGCGCGCGGCCGCCTTCGAGGTCGCACGTGAAATCGCGGGCAAGAGTCCCGATGCGATCCGCGCCGCCAAGCGGCTTCTGAACAAGCTCTCTGTCGATCCAGCTCCGGCGCTGTTGGCCGAATCCGTCGAGCAGAAGAAGCTGATGGGGAGCGCCAATCAGCTTGAGGCCGTGCGCGCCAATATCGAAAAGCGCAGCCCGCGCTTCGTCTGATCTCAAAGACTGCCATCGCCGGAAGCTGCCATCCCCGGAATAAGTTGCGGTGGCGTTCTTCGTTGCATTCGCCCGTTTCTTGGTCTTGCGCCGGGTCCAAAAAATTGCGACTCAAGGGTGCCGGGCAGTTTCTGGAGCATTTTTGGCGATGGCACCCCAGATCATGCCTTCCGACACTGAGCTGACGCCCAGCCGCGCCGAGGAAGCCGCGGCGCTGGAAGAAGATGCCCGGCTGCGGAATGACATCCGGCTGCTCGGGCGCATCCTCGGCGACACCGTGCGCGACCAGGAAGGCGCTGACGTGTTCGATCTGGTCGAGCGCATCCGGCAGACCTCGATCCGGTTTCATCGCGATGACGACAAGCCGGCCCGCCGCGAGCTCGAACTCATCCTCGACAGCATGTCGACCAGCCAGACCGTACGCATCATCCGCGCCTTCAGCTATTTTTCGCACCTTGCCAACATCGCCGAGGACCAGAACAACATCCGCCAGATGCGGGCGCGCTCCAAGGCCGGGGAAACGCCGCGCCCGGGAACGCTGGCGCTGACGCTGTCACATGCCCGCGCGGCCGGTATCAGTGCGGTCGAGCTGCGCAAGTTCTTTGCAACCGCTCTGGTCAGTCCGGTACTGACAGCGCATCCGACCGAGGTGCGCCGCAAGTCCACCATCGACCGCGAAATGGAGATCGCCGCCCTGCTGGACCGACGCGAACGCGTGCAGCTGACCCCGGAAGAACTCGAGGCGAGCGACGAGCAATTGCGCCGGGCGGTGCTGACATTGTGGCAGACCAACCTCCTGCGCCGCACCAAGCTCACGGTGCTCGACGAGGTCGCCAACGGCCTTTCGTTTTATGACTACACTTTCCTGCAGGAAGTGCCGCGGCTGCATTGCAGGCTCGAGGACCGGCTAAACGAGGGCGAGGGTACCGTCCAGGGCGAACTCGCCTCGTTCCTGCGAATGGGAAGCTGGATCGGCGGCGATCGCGACGGCAACCCGTTTGTCACCCCCGAGGTGATGCGCGGCACGCTGAGAATGCAGTCGAGCCGCGCGCTGCGCTTCTATCTCGATGAACTCCATGTGCTGGGCTCCGAACTGTCGCTCGCCGCGCACCTTGCCGATGTCTCGAAGGATCTGCGCGCGCTCGCCGAGCGATCGCCCGATACCTCGCCGCATCGAAGCGGCGAGCCTTATCGGTTGGCGGTGTCAGGCATCTATGCGCGGCTCGCCGCGACCGCTGCGCGGCTCGATGTGGAGACCACGAGAGCGCCGGTCGGTGAAGCCGCGCCTTACGCCAATGTCGGGCAGTTCAAGGCCGATCTCGATATTCTCTACCGCTCGCTGATATCAAACAATTCGCGCGTGATCGCGCGTGGGCGGCTGCGCCATCTGCGGCGGGCGGTGGATTGTTTCGGCTTTCATCTGGCGAGTCTCGATATAAGGCAGAATTCCGCGGTGCATGAGCGCACGGTCGCCGAGCTGATCGATGCGGCGATGCCCGGCATTTCCTATCTGGCGTTGAACGAGGAGGCGCGGATCGCGCTCCTGTTGAGCGAATTGCGCAACGCCCGGCCGCTGACGTCGGCATTCGTCAAATACAGCGAGGAGACGCTGAGCGAACTTGCGGTGTTCCACGCGGTCGCCGAAGCCCACGCCAAATTCGGCGTAGACGTGATTCCCCAATGCATCATCTCCATGTGCAAGGGCGTGTCCGACATGCTCGAGGTCGCGCTGCTCCTGAAGGAGGCCGGCCTTGTGGTTCCATCCGGCCGCAGCGCGCTCAATATCGTGCCGCTGTTCGAGACCATCGAGGATCTGCAGGCCTCGAGCCGCATCATGGACCGCCTGTTGTCGATGCACGATTACCGCAAGCTGGTGGACAGCCGCGGCTCTGTGCAGGAGGTGATGCTGGGCTACTCCGACAGCAACAAGGATGGCGGCTTTGTCACCTCGGGCTGGGAGCTCTACAAGGCCGAGATCGGCCTGGTCGAAGTGTTCGAGCGTCATCATGTTCGCTTGCGGCTGTTTCACGGTCGCGGCGGCTCGGTCGGGCGCGGCGGCGGCCCGAGCTACGACGCGATCATCGCGCAGCCCGGGGGTGCCGTGAACGGCCAGATCCGGATCACCGAGCAGGGCGAAATCATCTCCAGCAAATATTCCAACAGCGAAGTCGGCCTCAACAATCTCGAAGTTCTCGCCGCGGCGACGCTTGAGGCGAGCCTGTTACAGCCCAAGCACAGCGCGCCGAGCGCCGAATATCTGAAGGCGATGGACCAATTGTCGGCGCTTGCCTTCAAGGCTTATCGCGGGCTGGTCTATGAAACCAAGGGCTTCGCCGATTACTTCTGGGCCTCAACCGTGATCACGGAGATTGCGACTCTCAATATCGGGAGTCGTCCGGCGTCGCGCAAGAAAACCCGCGAGATCGAGGATCTGCGCGCCATTCCCTGGGTGTTCAGTTGGGCACAATGCCGGCTGATGCTGCCCGGCTGGTACGGCTTTGGCAGCGCGGTGGAGATTTGGATCAAGGAGCACCCCGACAAGGGCATGCCCTTCCTCAAAGAGCTCTACCGCGAATGGCCGTTCTTCCGCACGCTCTTGTCGAATATGGACATGGTGCTTGCGAAGAGCTCGATCGCGATTGCCTCGCGTTATGCTGAACTGGTGCCGGACACAGCCTTGCGCGACAGCATCTTTGGGCGTATCCGCCGCGAATGGCAGGTCTCGATCGACATGCTGCTGAAGATCACGGGGCAAGAGCGCTTGCTGCAGAACAGCACGCTGCTCGAGCGTTCGATCCGTAACCGTTTTCCTTATCTCGACCCGCTCAACCACGTACAGGTCGAGCTCCTCAAGGAGCACCGCGCGCAAAATCCGGACGAGCAGGTGTTGCGCGGCATCCAGATCACGATCAACGGGATTTCCGCAGGCTTGCGAAACAGTGGGTGAGCCGAGACGCGAATAGCGAACGGCGAGTAGCGAGTAGCGAATTAAAAACTCCCTATTCGCTATTCGCCACTCCCTATTCGCGCTTTGACAATTACGCGAGCCTAGATGCCTTGGAACCAGTCATGGCTTCATGGCGCCTTGCACACTCGTGTAGACGGCGTAGAGCGAGGTCGAGCCGCAGATGTAAAGTCTATTTCGTTGCTGGCCGCCGAAGCAAAGATTGGCGACGGTTTCGGGTATGTGGATCTTGCCGAGCAGATCGCCGTCAGGCGCGTAGCAGCGCACGCCGTCCTCGTTCGGGTCGCCCCAACCCACGGAGCACCAAAGGCGCCCGTCGGTGTCGCAGCGCATCCCGTCGGTGATGCTTGGCTTGGGCATTTCCGCAAAGACTTTGCCGTTCGAAACCTTTCCGGCGCCGACATCCACGTTGAACACGCGGATATGCGACGGGTTGTCCGGATTGTCCGTGAAGCCCGTGTCGATCACGTAGAGCTTCTTCTCGTCGGGCGAGAAGGCGATGCCGTTGGGCTCCACAAAGTCATCGACGACAACCTTGACGTCACCGGATTTCGCATCCACCCGGTACACGTTGTGCTTGTCCTGCTCGGGTGCGGCCTTGATGCCCTCGTAATAACCGCCGATGCCGTAGACCGGATCGGTGAACCAGATCGAACCGTCGGAAGCGACGACCGCGTCGTTCGGCGAGTTCAGCTTCTTGCCGTTGTACTTGTCGGCGATGATGGTGATCGAGCCGTCGTGTTCGGTCCGGGTGATCCGCCGGCCGCTGTGTTCGCAGGTGATCAGCCGCCCCTCACGGTCGATGGTGTTGCCGTTCGAGTTCATCGACGGCTGGCGGAATACGCTGACGTGACCGTCATCCTCCGAAAAGCGCATGATGCGGTTGTTGGGAATGTCGCTGAATAACACGTAGCGGCCAGCCGGGAAGTAAACCGGTCCCTCCGCCCAGCGGAATCCGGTCGCGACGCGCTCAACCGCCATGGTGCCGGCGAAGGCCGGGAAACCCGGAGGCCCGAACGAAGGTTTGGTCGACTTCTTGGCGGACTCAAGATGGGAATCCGGATAGCGGCTGCCGGACAGCGGTCCCAACGGCAGCTTATCGGTTGACCTCGTTGGAGCGCCGGTTTGGCCGAAGGGCGTGACAGTATCCGCAGATGCCGCGTTCGCGGCCACGGCCGTTGCGGCCAGTGCCGCGGCGCCTTTGATCAGATTGCGGCGGTGGAGCGACCGGCCGTCGAGAAAGGTCAGTAGAGTTGTCATTGTTTCCTCCCGGAGTTTTTTGTTAGGACGGACACTATCCGCCCGCATTCGGGCATAAAACGGGCGTTCCGAAAACAACCTGAGATAGCGACGAAACTACCGGCTTCAGACCGCGTCCCAATTGAAAATATCCGCCGAGCGGTCGAGCTTGTAAAACGAAGACTTCAGCGCCGGCATGCCGTGGTCGGCAAGGGTTTGCACCGTCCAGCCTTCGCCCCGATGGATCGACCGCAACGGGCGTGATTGGCTCATCAGGAAGATCTCGTTCATCCGCACGGCAAAGATCTGTCCTGTGACGTCGTTTGCGGCGTCGCTGAGCAGAAAGGCCACGACCGGCGCGATCCTCTCCGGGCCCATTTGCTGGATTTTGGCAACGCGTGCCTTTTCCGCTTCGGTTTCGGTCGGAATGGTGCCGATCAGGCGGCTCCATGCGAACGGCGACACGCAATTCGATCGCACGTTGAAGCGGTTCATATCGAGCGCGATCGATTTCGACAAACCTACGATGCCGAGTTTGGCCGCGGCGTAATTGGCCTGACCGAAATTGCCGACAAGGCCCGAGGTCGAGGTGAAGTGTACGAACGATCCGCTCTCCTGTTCGCGAAACAGCCGCGCCGCGGCGTGCGAGACGTAGAACGAGCCCATCAAATGTACCTTGATCACGGACTCGAAGGCATCGATGCTCATGCGATGGAAGATCGCGTCGCGCAGGATGCCGGCATTGTTGACCACGCCGTCGAGCTTGCCGAAACTGTCGACCGCCGCCTTGACGATCCGGCTTGCTGGAACCGCTTCCGCGACGGTGTCGAAACTGGCCACCGCCGTGCCGCCGCGGTTCCTGATTTCCTGCACCACTTCTTCGGCAGGCGAGACGCTCGAGCCCGAGCCATCGGCGGCGACGCCGGGATCGTTGACCACGACCTTGGCGCCTTCAGCGGCGCACAGTAGCGCGATCTCGCGCCCGATGCCGCGCCCGGCGCCGGTGACGACGATGGATTTGTCCTGGAGCGATTTGGTCACAATTGTCTCCCGCTTTGTCAATCCGCGGCGCAGCGTGAGCTGCGAACCCGGAACCTCGAGATTCCGGGTCTGGTCCCTCGGACCATCCCGGAATGACGAAGGTGATTATCTCTCGTTCGTAAAAATGATCGTGCCACTGGCGGCAAACATGCCGCCGACGCCGTGACAGACCGAAATCTTTGCGCCCGGCACTTGCGCCGGCGCAATGCCGCGCATTTGCCGCACGCTCTCCTGCAACGCATACATGCCGTACATGCCCGAATGCATATAGCTGAGCCCGCCGCCATTGGTGTTGAGCGGCAGCTTGCCGCCGGGCCTTGTATTGCCATCGGCGATGAATTTTCCGGTCTCCTCGTGCGGCATGAAACCGAGATCGCCCAGACCGTAAAGCGGTAGATGCGCGAAGGCGTCGTAGATCATCAAATGATCGACGTCCTTGTGCGAGATGCCGGCTTCCCCGAAGGCGAGGGGTCCCGCCACCTTGAAGGCGCGCGAACTGTCGAAAGTCTGCATCTGGCTGACCATCGGCGTCTCGACGCTCTCGCCGGTGCCGAGGATATAGACCGGCTTTTTCGGAAAATCCCTGGCGCGGTCGGCCGAGGTCAGGATCAGCGCGCCGCCGCCATCGGTGACGAGGCAGCATTGCAGGATGCGGAAGGGATAGGCGATCATTCGCGAATTCAGCACGTCTTCGACCGTGATCGGCGCCTTCATGGTGGCGCGCGGATTTTTCGCCGCCCATTGGCGCTGCACGACCGCGACCATGGCGATCTGCTCATGGGTGATGCCGTGGGTCCTCATGTAGCGTAGCACCGGAATCGGAAACATGCTGGCCGGCGTCGAGACGCCGTAAGGAAGCTCGAACTGTCCGTTCAAACTATCCGGCCCGATCATGCGGGGGGTACGGCCGATATTCGATTTGCCGCTTTCGGCATGGGTAATCAGCACGGTCTTGCACAGTCCGGCTTCGATCGCGGCGGCGGCGTGGCGAACATGCAGCATGAATGAACAGCCGCCCACCGAAGTGCCGTCGACCCATGTCGGCGTGATGCCGAGATAATGCGCAATCTGCTGCGGGGTTTCGACGGCGGTCGCAAAACCATCGATGTCGGATAGTTTCAAGCCGGCATCGGCGATGGCGTTCAGCGCGGCATCGGCGTGAAGCTGGATTTGCGACATGTTGGGGATCACGCCGAGTTCGGTGGTCTCGGCGGCGCCGACGACGGCGACCTGGTTTCTGCGCATGATACCTAGTCCTTCGCCGGACGGAACAAAGGCAGGGTGATGTTGTCGTCGAGCTTCTCGAAGGTGACATCCAGTTTCATGTCGAGTTCGAGCGCTTCCGGCGTCTGCGCACAACCGACGATATTGGTCATCATGCGCGGACCCTCTTCCAACTCCACCACTGCGATGGAATAGGGCGGCGTGAAGCCGGGGACCGGACGGTGATGGATCACGTAGCTGTAAAGCCTTGCCTTGCCGCTGGCCTTAAACACGCTGACCTTGCGCGAGGCGCAGGTTGGGCAAAACGGGCGGGGCGGAAAATAAACATGAGTGCAGGCATCGCAGCGCTGCAGCCGAAGTTCGTTTGCCCTCGTGCCGTCCCAGAAATGCTGGGTTTCCGGCGTCGGTCTTGGTCGTGCACGCGCAGGCTCGGCCATAGCGGTAATTTCCCTCCCTGAGCGGGTCGTCCCACCCGCTTGTCTTGATCTTGATGCGATAATGGACGCCCTCGCGTCAACGGTCCAGCCGGCCTCCTGCATGCGGCCTATTCTGCCGCGCGCGCCGTCGCCTGGCCCGGAGCGCTTGTATCCAAGCGACCGCCCGCGCTATGGTCGGCCGGAATAAAGAATGCCGGGAGGTTTTTATGCTGAGGGTGACGGGCGCGGTGCTGGTTGCGGGTTTGAGCTTTGCCGTGCCGGCATTTGCCGTGGATGCGCCGGCCGAAATCAAGATCGGCACGCTCTATGCCTCGGCTGGGCGCTTTGCCTCGATTTCGATGCCGGTCTACAGCGCGCTCAAGCTCTGGGCCGACTTGAAAAATGCCGACGGCGGCGTCTATGTGAAGGCCTTCGACAAGAAGGTGCCGGTCAAGCTTGTCGCCTATGACGACCAGAGCAACACCGCGACCGCCTCCACGCTTTACAACCAGCTCGTGACCCAGGACAAAGTCGACCTTCTGGTCGCGGATTCCGGCTCGGTGCTGACGGCACCCGCCGTTGCGATTGCGCGCGACCACAAGATGTTCCTGTTCGACCAGACCGGAACGGGCGCCAGCTTCTTCTCCAGAGACAACCCCTATATCGCGCTGATGGCGGACCCGGTGTCGACCGTCTGGCCCAAGCCCGTGGCGGATTTCATCAGCCACGACGGGCCCGGTTTGGGGATCAAGAAAATCGCCATTCTCTACTCGACCAACGAATTCACCGGCACCCAGGCCAACGCGTTCCGGAAGTTTGTGAAGGATTCCGGCGCGCCGATCGAAATCGTCTACGATCAGGGTATTCCAACCGAGACCACCAACTACACCGTCATCATCAACAACATCAACAACACCCAACCGGACGCGGTGATTCATTTCGGCTATGCGCCGAACGACATTGCGTTCTTGCGCAATGTTGCCGATGTCGGCATCAAGTTCAAAATGCTGTTCTCGATCTATGCGGGGCTTGAGACCGAACTTCTTGAGAAGAACGTCGGCGAAAAGGGGCTTGAGCACGTTTTCACCTATGTCCCGCCCTCGGAGCTGGAATATCCGGTCAATTTCGGCATGAACATGAGGGACTATAAGGCGGCCTGGGAAAAGAAGTATCCCGACGGCAAGATCGAATTCGGCTTCAATGCGGTTGCCGGCTACGCCACGGGCCTGATCATCGAGAAGACGCTCTCGGTCGCAGCGAGCCTCGATCAGCTCGAGCTGCGACGCGCCGTGTTCAGCCTTTCGAATGAGCTCAAGACGCTTGACGGGACCTTTGCGCTCGACGAAACGGGCGGCCAGATCGGCGAATTGACCCCGCTCGGGCAACTCGCGCTCGACGATCACGGCCACATCAAGTTCATCTCGATCTATCCGCACGAAACCGCCACCGGCAAGCCGGTCTATCCGCGTCCATGAGCCAAGCGCGGACGCCGGGAGTAACCCGCCGATGCTGACTTATGCGCTCGTCGCCGGCGTGCTGTTTGGTCTCTACTTCAGCCTGGTAGGAATTGGCCTCAATCTCGTGTTTGGCGTCATGCGCATCGTCAATCTGGCGCATGGCGACTGCCTGATGCTTGGCGCGCTCATTGCGGTCGGCGTTGTGGCCCTTATAGGGATCGATCCGTTGTTTGCGGTGCCGCTCGCCTTCGTGATTTTCCTGATCGCCGGTGTGTTGTTGTATTGGGTATTGGTGCCGCGGCTGCAAGGTTCGACCAATCCGGAAATGCTGTCGATCATCCTGTTCTTCGGATTGTCGCAGGTGATCGAGGCGGTGACGACGATTTTCCTCGGCACCAGCGAACGCTCTATTCAGAGCCGCGCGCTTGGCACGGTGTTTTCGACCATCAAGGTCAAATTGTTCGGCGGCAAGCCGGATAGCGGCGGGCCGGTGCAGATCTTCGGCCAGGGATTTCCCGCGTCCTGGGTGATCGCGGCCGTTACCAGCTTGATCGCAATCGGGTTGGTCTACATCTATTTGTACCGCACCCGCCTGGGGACATTGACGCGGGCGGTGATGTCGCACCGCGACGAAGCCCTGGCGACCGGCATCGACGTCGATCGGGTTTCCGCCGCCGCCTTCGGCATCGGTTTGGGGTTAGCTGCGGTCGCCGGCATCTTCGCGCCCTTCATGTTCGGCTCGGTCACGCCGGCATTCGGTGCCGACGCGACCGTGACATCGTTTGCGATCGTGGTCCTTGGATCGCTTGGCAATCCCCTCGGCACCGCGCTCGGCGGCGTGGTTTATGGCGTCTGCTATATGGTGGTGCAGACCTATCTCAGCTCATGGGCGGACTTGCTGCCCTACGTGCTCCTGATTTTCATCCTGCTGCTTCGTCCGAGCGGTCTGCTCGGAAGGCGGGTGCGCGTTGCCTAGTAGCCTTAAGCATACGCTGCTCATTGTCGTGCCGCTGCTAGCCATCTTTGCGATCCTGCCGGGCGTCTATCAAAATCATCTGTTGCTGTTCAACTTCGTGATCTTTCTGATTCTCGCCCAGGGCGTGAACATCATCTATGGCTTCACCGGCTATCTGCCGTTCGGTTATGTCGGCTTCTTCGGCGCGGGTGCCTACGGCTTTGCGATCCTGGTGATGCATTATCAGGCGCCGGCGATAGCCGCGGTGCTTGTCGCAGGACTAGTCGGGGTCGCGCTCGGGTTGTTGCTGACGCCGCTGTTGCGGCTTTCCGGCGCTTACTTCGCCATCGCCAATCTCGCGGCCTCGCTCGCGGTTCTTCACTTCGTCGCCAACCCGGCGCTCGAGAGCATCACGCGTGGCCCCTACGGCGTCTCGCTCACGGGCACTTTCAATCCGACGCTTGCCTATGCCTCGGCGATCGTCGTGCTGGCGCTGACGCTCGGGGCCGTCGTGTTCCTGAAGAACTCGCGCTTTGGTCTGGCGCTGCAGGCGGTTCGGGAGGATGCGGTCAGTGCGTCGATGGCGGGGGTCGACGTCGTGCGCATGCGCATGATCGCGTGGCTTGCTTCGGCGCTGGTGGCGGGTCTCGCCGGCGGCGTCTACGCCTGGTACGTCTCGGTATTCTATCCCGATAACGTCTTTTCCGGCGAGTTCAGCATCTTCGCCATCGTCTTTGCCTTGTTCGGCGGAGTGGCGACGATTTCGGGGCCGATTGTCGGCGTTATCATCCTGTATGGCATCTACAATCTGATCGGATTCACGACGCCGCAGTATTTCCAGTTGATCTATGGCCTGCTGATCATGGGGCTTGTGCTGTTCCTTCCCGCGGGCCTGGTGTCGCTCGCAACCCGCCGGGGCTGGCATGTCCCCTGACAAGGCGCCCATTCTCACCGTCTCGAAGTTGGGGAAGCGTTTCGGCGGCTTTTACGCGCTCGATGGCTTGAGTTTCCATGTTGCCTCCGGCGAAATTCTTGGCTTGGTCGGTCCCAACGGTTCGGGCAAAACCACCGCGATCAATGTGATCTCGGGTCTCTACGCGCCCGACGGCGGCGAGGTCGCGTTCGATGGCTCCTCGATCGGCGGGGTCGCATCGCACAGATTGGTTCATCGCGGCATCAACCGCACCTTCCAGATTCCAAAACCCTTCCTGTCGCTGACGGTGCGGCAGAACATCGAGGTTGCGCTGGCCTATGGGCGGGCGTCGGCGACGCCGCCAACCATGGCCGAGCTGCTCGACGAATATCGGCTGAGGGAAGTTGCCGACCGTCCGGCGGCCGATCTCAATAATGCGCAGCAGAAAATGCTCGATCTGGTGCGTGCGCTCGCGACGCGGCCGCGGCTATTGTTGCTCGACGAACTTGCGGCCGGACTCAATCCCGCGGAGCTCGACTGGATCGCCGAGCGCATCAAGGCGCTGGCGCGAAGCGGAGTGGCGATCATCGTGGTGGAGCATCTGATGGGCTTCATCGAGCACATTACCGATCGCGTCATTGTGATGAACGCCGGCAAGGAGATTTTCGAAGGCACGCTTGCGGTTGCGGTGCAAGTCCCGCAGGTGATCGAGGTGTTTCTGGGAGGCGAACATGCCGCCTGAAGCAGCACCCCTCCTGAAGGCGAATGGCATCGATGCCGGTTACGGCACCATGCAGGTGCTATGGGGCGTCGATCTCGATGTTCGCGCCGGCGAGACCGTGCTGCTGTTGGGGGCGAACGGCGCCGGCAAGACGACCTTTCTCAAATCGCTGGTCGGCCTGGTCGAGGCGCGGCATGGCAGCATAAAGCTCGGCGGCGAGGACGTGACGCGGATGCGTTCCAGCGCGCGGATGCGGCTCGGCATGACCTATATGTCGGAGGTTGCGGTCTTCCCGGACCTCTCGATCGAGGAAAATATCCGCATCGGCGCGCAGGCTCTGGGACACCCCGATTCTTCCGCCCGCGTCGAGGAACTCTACGGCGCCTTCCCGGCGCTGCGGGAAAAGCGCCGTGCGCCCGCATCCAGCCTTTCCGGCGGCCAGCGCAAAATGCTCGGCATTGCCAAAGCGTTGGCCGCGGAGCCTCGTCTTTTGGTGATGGATGAACCGTCGGCCGGGCTATCGCCGCTGTTCGTCAAGGAGGTGATCCGGATCCTGAGCGAGCTACGCGGAAGGGGGCTTGCTTTGCTGATTGCCGAGCAGAATATCGGCTTTCTTGAAGTGGCAACGCGGGTGTTCGTACTGGAGGGCGGGCGTATCCGCTTCTCCGGAACGGTTGCCGAAATGACCGACAATGAGGCGTTGCGGCGCGCGTATTTCGGGCTGAAGTGATGCGAACGATCAGGATCGGGTCAGGCGCGGGCTATTCGGGCGATCGCATCGAGCCTGCGGTCGAACTCGCCGAAAAGGGCGACATCCAGTATCTGGTGTTCGAATGCCTCGGCGAGCGGACCGTTGCGCTCGCCCAGCAGGCGCGGATGAAAAATCCGGAAAGTGGTTACGATCCGTTGCTGGAAGAGCGCATGCGTGCGGTGTTGCCGGTTTGCGCGTCCAGGACGATCAAGATCGTCACCAACATGGGCGCGGCCAATCCGCTGGGCGCCGCCCGCAAGACCGCCGAGATTGCCAAATCGCTCGGACTTTCCTCGCTGAAGATCGCCGCCGTCATCGGCGATGACGTGCTCGATGCCTGCAAGGAAGGCGACCTTCCGATCATGGAGTTCGAAGGTTCGATCAAAAAGCTCGGCAACCGGCTGTTGTCGGCCAATGCCTATCTCGGCGCCGAGCCGATGGCCGAGGCATTGTCCGCGGGCGCCGATATCGTCATCACCGGGCGGGCGTCCGATCCCGCGCTGTTTTTGGCGCCGATGATCCATGCCTTCGGTTGGGCGATGAATGACTGGAATCTGCTGGGGCAGGGCACCGTCGCCGGCCATTTGCTCGAATGCGCGGGCCAGATCACCGGCGGCTACTTCGCCGATCCCGGTTACAAGGATATTCCGGATCTGGCGCGGCTCGGCTTTCCCATCGGCGAGGTCGGCGAGGACGGTAGTCTCGTCATCACCAAGGTCGCTAGTTCCGGCGGCGCGGTAACCGCGCAAACCTGCAAGGAGCAACTGCTCTACGAGGTGCACGATCCCACCCAATATATCCAGCCGGACGTGACCGCGGATTTCTCACGGGTGAAAGTCGAGGAGATCGGAAAGGACCGCGTCCGCGTCAGCGGCGGACGCGGCAGCAAGCGCCCCGCGACGTTGAAAGTGTCGGTCGGCTATGTCGATAGTTTTATCGGGGAGGGCCAAATTTCCTATGCCGGCCCCAGCGCTTTGGCGCGCGGGCGGCTCGCGCTCGAAATCGTTCGCGAGCGGTTGAAGTTGACGGGTGTGGCGGCAAGCGATTTGCGGTTCGAACTGATCGGCGTCGATTCCCTCCACGGCCCCTTGGTCTCCGCGCGAGCAAGCGAACCCTACGAGGTGCGCGTGCGCGTTGCCGGCCGCACCGAAAACTTGCGCGAGGCGGTCAGAATCGGCAACGAGGTAGAGACGCTCTATACCAATGGTCCGGCCGCCGGCGGCGGGGCCTTCAAATCGGCGCGGGATGTTGTTGCGGTTGCTTCCGTCCTCCTTCCGCGCGAACTGGCGAAGCCAAAAGTTCAATTCGTCGGGGGAGCCTAGCGATGAAGCTGCGCGAGATTGCCCATTCCCGCACCGGCGACAAGGGCAACACGTCAAATATCTCCGTGATTGCTTATGACGAGAAACATTATCCGCTGTTGCTCGAGCAGGTCACAGCCACGCGGGTGAAGGCGCACTTTGCCGGCGTGGTCGGAGGCGAAGTGGTCCGCTATGAGCTGCCCAACATTTCGGCGCTGAATTTCGTCATGAGCCAGGCGCTGGGCGGTGGGGTGACGCGGTCTCTTGCGCTCGACGCGCATGGCAAATCGCTGAGCTCGGCGTTGCTCGATCTGGAAATCGAAACCGTTCCGGACGATAGATAGCCGAACGCTGAGGCGACACAACCATGCCGAATACCCCGACGCTGGCCGCGCTGGCCGACGATCTCGAAAGTGGCCGTACCAACGCGCGACAGCTCGTAGACGAGTGCCTTTCGCGAATCGCCGACAAGTCGGGCGAGGGGTCCCGGGCTTTCATTCATGTCGATATCGAAGCTGCGATCGAGGCGGCCAAGGCGATGGATCGGCTGCGCCAGGTCAAGGCAGCACCCTCGCGCTTTGCCGGCATTCCGGTCTCGATCAAGGACCTGTTTGACATCAAGGGGCAGGTGACGCGCGCCGGCTCCCGCGCGCTGGAAGATTCGGCGCCGGCGGAAACCGATGCGCCTGTGGTGGCGCGGTTGCGCCGTGCCGGCTTCATCGTGATCGGCCGCACCAACATGACCGAGTTCGCCTATTCCGGCATCGGCATCAACCCGCATTACGGCACGCCGAAAAGCGTGTGGCAGCGCGGCGTCGGCCACGTGCCCGGCGGATCGTCCTCGGGCGCGGCAGTGTCGGTCGCCGACGGCATGGCCCACGGCGCGCTTGGCACCGATACCGGCGGATCGTGCCGGATTCCGGCCGCCTATAACGGCATTGTCGGCTTCAAACCGACGCAGCACCGCGTGCCGCGCGAGGGCGGCGTGCCGCTATCGTTCACGCTCGACAGTTTCGGGCCGCTTGCGCGTACGGTTGGCTGTTGCGCCGTGCTCGATGCGGTGCTGGCCCATGAACCCGTGCGACCTTTGCAGCCGCGCCCGATCAAGGGCATGCGGCTGGCGGTGCCGACCACGGTTGCGCTCGACGAGCTCGACGATGAGGTGGCACGAGCCTTCGAGAGGGGGCTGGAAACGCTGTCGCGTCACGGCGCGCTGGTGGAGCGTATCGCGGTGCCGGAATTCCTCGATGTCGGGGTGATGAACGCCAGAGGCGGCTTTGCCGCGGCGGAAAGCTATGCCTGGCACCGTTATCTCATCGCCAGCCATGGCGATGTCTACGACCCCCGCGTCTCCATGCGGATCCTGCGCGGCGAGGCCATCAGCGCCGCCGACTACATCGATCTCCTGGAGGCGCGGAAGTCGTTGATCGCGCGCGCCGCGGTTCGGCTTGCGCCCTTTGACGCCGTGGCGATGCCGACCACCGCAAATACGCCACCGCGGATCGCCGATCTCGCCGACGACAAGGCCTTTGCGAGAGCGAACCTGCTGTCGCTGCGCAATTGTACGCTGATCAACATGATCGACGGCTGCGCCATTTCGCTGCCCTGTCATCGCGAGGGCGAGGTGCCGGTCGGCTTGATGCTGGCCGCCTCCGGGGATTCGGATCGGCGGCTGTTCGAATTGGCGGCGGCAATGGAGGCTGTGATCCGTGTTTGACCTGACATTCACCGTCGACGCCCAGGACACCACGACCCCGCTGACGCTCGCCATCGACCGGGCGGTGATTGCGGGGTGGACCGGCCGCGATCCGGTAGCGCGCGACAGGCACATCGCCGAACTGGAGGCGATCGGGATCGCGCGGCCGGCGACGACGCCGATCTACTACCGGGTTTCGGCGCGGCGGCTGACCACCACCGACTGCATCGAAGTCTGCGGCGGCAATTCCAGCGGCGAGGTCGAGTTCGTGCTGATCGGCTGGCAGGGGCGCACTTTCGTCGGCCTTGGATCGGATCATACCGACCGCAAGGTCGAGACCTACAGCGTCACGGTGTCCAAGCAGATGTACGACAAGGTGATGGCGCCGGTACTGTGGGAGCTTGAGGACGTCCTCGATCACTGGGACCGGATGATCCTGCGTTCCCACGCGTGGATCGGCGGCAAGCGCGTTCTTTATCAGGAGGGCACACTGGATGCCATGCTGTCGGTCAACGAACTGCTTGGCGGCTGTTTTGCGGATGGGAGGCTGCCTGATGGCTGCGCCATGTTCGGCGGCACCTTCGCGGCCAAGGGCGGTATCCGGCCAGGCAGCCGCTTTGAATATGAGCTCGAGGACCCTGTTCTCAAGCGGAGCATCCGGCACGCTTATGACGTGATCGAGTTGCCGGTGTTGGGCTAGGATTTTCGGCGGAAATCGGGTGGCTCTCCGCATCTAGATTTGCGAAAATCGCCGGCATGAAATCAGCCGCAAAGCCAAATATTTGTCGATCCGTCCCGAACATCGCCACACGCGTGGCTGCGATCGACTGGACTCAAGCTGCCCGCGACCTCGAGGCACAAGGATGCGCCGTGCTGAAGGGCCTTCTCCCGCCGGAACAATGCCGCGCGCTCGCGGCGCTTTATCCCGATGATGCGCATTTCCGCAGCCGGGTGACGATGGGTCGCCACGGCTTCGGCCGCGGCGAGTACAAATATTTTTCCTATCCGCTCCCCGAATTGATCGCGGAATTGCGCCCCAGCCTGTACGCGGAGTTCCACGGCATCGCCAATCGCTGGAACGAAACCATGGGGGTCGATATCCGCTATCCCGAAGACCACGACGCATTTCTCGATCGATGCCACGCTGCGGGTCAAAGCAGGCCGACGCCACTGCTCCTGCAATATGGACCTGACGACTACAACTGCCTGCATCAGGACCTTTACGGCGAGCACGTATTCCCGATTCAGGTCGCGATCCTCTTGTCGGAACCGGGGCGCGATTTCACCGGCGGCGAATTCGTGTTGACCGAACAGCGGCCGCGCATGCAGTCGCGGGCCGAAGTGGTGCCGCTTGGCCAGGGCGACGCGGTGGCCTTTGCGGTGCACGTCAGGCCGGTGCGGGGGACGCGCGGATCCTATCGCGTTAATATGCGCCACGGCGTGAGCCGAATCCGGTCCGGCCATCGTCACACACTGGGCGTTATCTTTCACGATGCCAAATAAAGGCAAGCCGCATTGACGGTCGACTTGTTTGCGGGCGTTCCAGACGTGCGTCCCGCGCGCGAGATGATGGCGGAGGGCGCATTCCTCCTGCGCGGATTTGTCGGCTCCGCGGAAGCCGAGCTAATCGCCGTGTTGCGCGGTATCGTGGCGCAATCGCCGTTTCGTCACATGGTGACTCCGGGCGGCCATCGGATGTCGGTGGCGATGACCAATTGCGGAAGCGCCGGGTGGATCACGGATCGGGCCGGCTACCGCTACGGCGCCGACGATCCCGAAACCGGAAAACCCTGGCCGGCGATGCCGTCGCTCCTTCTCGACCTCGCAAGCCGCGCGGCCGACCGCGCAGGCTTTGCCCCCTTCGCACCGGAAGTGTGCCTGATCAACCGCTACGTTCCCGGCGCGCGCATGTCGCTGCATCAGGACAGGGACGAGCTCGATTTCGGTGCGCCGATCGTCTCGGTGTCGCTCGGCCTGCCCGCGACCTTCCTGTTCGGCAGGCTGAAGCGCAGCGACAAACCGCGCCGGTTCCGCCTGGAACATGGCGACGTCGCTGTGTGGGGCGGGCCGGCGCGGCTCTACTTCCACGGCGTCGCGCCGCTTGCCGATGGAGAGCATCCCTTGATGGGCGGGCAGCGTATCAATCTCACCTTCCGGAAGGTGCGATGATGGTCGATTTCCCGGTCTACGGCTTCGCCGGGTGAATAAAGGCCCAGGGGCTGACTTCGGAATCCCGGGGCACTTCGATATCGATCAGGTATGGACCGCCCGCTTCGAGGGCTTTTTCCAGCTCAGACCGAAACGCATCGGGCGAGGCGACGCGCGCCGCGCCGACACCAAAGGATTCCGCGAGCTTGACGAAATCCGGATTGACCAGATCGGCAGCCACCACGCGGCCATCGAAACGTTCGCGCTGGTCGCGCCGCACGTTGCCATAGGCGTTGTTGTTGAACACCAGCACGACTACGCCGATCTTGAACTGCACCGCGGTTGCCAGTTCCTGCACGCCGAACATGAACCCGCCATCGCCGGTGATGGCGACGACCGGCCGGTCCGGATGCGCGACCTTGGCGCCGAGCGCCGTCGGGAAACCTGAGCCGAGCGTGCCCTGATAGCCTGAGGTGATGAAAGTACGCGGCTCGTAGATCGGAAAACCGTACCAGGAAGCAAAGCCGACCTGCGACAATTCATCGGTGACGATGGCGTTTGAGGGCAGCACGTCACGCAGTATGTTCAGGTAAGCCATTTGCGGCTGAACCTGCTGAATTTCCTTGAACGCCGCCGCCGAAGCCTCGCGGATTGCGGCGCGGCGAGCGCTGGTTTTCGCGTAGCCACGCCTTCGAACCGCCGCCAGCAACTCGCTTGTGCCGGCCTTGGCGTCGGCGACCACGGCGGCTTCCGGCGGATATCTTCGCATTTCCGTTGGATCGATATCGATACGAATCGATTTCAGCCCGTCGGGACGAAACGGCCAGCGCGACATTGTCGGCAATTCCAGCCGGGTTCCGATCCCGATCATGAGATCGGTCTTCGGCCACAGCCGATAGGCCGCAGCAAACGTCAATCCGAGTTCATGGGCGTTGGAGACGATGCCTCGGCCGCTGCGAAACGCTACCACCGGCGCGTCGATCAGTTCGGCGAGCTCCAGGATCTCATCGCGTGCGTGGATCGCGCCGCTGCCGACGAAGATCATCGGCGTCTTGCTGTCGGCGATCAACGTGGCCGCCGACTTGATGCGGTCCGGATCGGGCAGCGGTGCCGGGAAGTGATCGAACGGCTTTGCCGGGCCGACTTCGGCGCGCTGCGTGAACACGTCCCATGGCATTTCCAGCGAAACCGGGCCGCGGCGTCCCGACAACATTTCCTGAAAGGCACGGGAAACCGCCGCCGGCGCAGCATCCGGATATTCGATCCGCTCGGCCCACTTCACAAAAGTCCGCAGCGTGGCGAGTTGATCCGGCATCTCGTGGAGGTGGCCGCGGCCCTTGCCGAGAAATTGCGTCGGCACTTGTCCGGTGAGGCAGAGCACCGGTTCGTTCGAGCCGAATGCCGTCAACAGGGCGGCGCCGGCGTTGAGCACGCCGGGACCCGGCACCACGCTGAACACGCCGGGCCTGCCGGTCGATCGCGCGTAACCATAGGCCATGTAACCGCAGGCTTGTTCATGCCGCGCGCCGATGACTTTGAGCTGCGCCTGATGGAATGCATCGAACAGCCCATAAATCTGTGCGCCCGGCAGGCCGAACACGGTGTCGATGCCGTGTGCGACAAGGCCGCTGACGATGGCTTCGCCGCCGGAACTCAGGGTCATGGCATCATCCCAAATTTTGCAGGCATCGCGCTGGCCCCTAGCCGGGTGTCATGCCCTTGGCCCTGATGACTGAGGCGGCAGCAGGTGAGGTGAGGAAGCCGATGAACGCCTTTGCGGCTTCAGGCTCCTTGGCATCGGCGGCGACGGCCGCCGGAAAGACCAGCTCCTGCTGCACTTCGGCGGGAAATTGACCGGCGATTTCGACGCCGGGCGCGGTCAGCAGGTTGTTCACAAACAGGGCGAGTTCGGCGTCGCCGTGGATGAGCGCCGGGACGATTTGTGCAGGTAGCGTTTGCACGACGGTCTTGGCTTTCATCGCCTCATCGATGCCAAGGCGCTCGAACACCCTCAATATGTAGGCGCCGGCGGCGCTTGCGGGGAGAAAGGTGATGGATTTCGCGTCGAGCAAGGTCTTCTTGAAGGCTTCAAGCGTGCCGACGTCGGGCTTGGGGGCGCCGGCGCGCACCGCTACCCCGAACCCGACGCGGGCGACTTCGATGGTGGGTCCGAACTTGGCCTTGGCGGCATCGTTCTTGAAGACATCGATCGGGACGATGCCGAGGTCGAACGGCCGGCCGGAGGTCGCGAGTTTGATCAGGTTGGGCGCGGTGTCGAAATGAATCACGAGCTTGTGGCCCGAGGCGCGTTCGAATTGCGGGCCGAGTTCGTTCAGCACACCGGTCATTGAGCCGCCGGCGAGCACCTTCAATTCGGCGGCGTGCAGGCTATCTCCAGGCGAAAGGATGGGCGCCATGCCCAGCATCGAAGCGGCCGCGGCAAGCAAAGACATTTTCATGAGGCCCCCGTGATTCAATCGGCAACTGTGACATCGGCGACAAACTGCGGCTCACGCACGACCTGTCCCGGAAATGGCGATCCCTGCTCGAACCACGAGCGCGGCGCAGGCGAGCCCCACAGCGTCTGCCGGCGAGGATCCTTCAACGACCAGCGCATCGGCGCGTGGTCATAGTCGCCGGTGAAGTAATCGCTGGTGTAGAGCTCCAGGCGGTGGCCGTCGGGGTCCCTGACATAGAGAAAAAAGGCGTTTGAGATGCCATGGCGTCCGGGGCCGCGCTCGATATTTTTGAGATAGCCGCTCGAGGCCATCACGTCGCACAGATGCAGGATGTTCATCGCGGTCGGCACCCAATAGGCGAAGTGATGCAGGCGAGGGCCTCTGCCGTTGGTGATGGCGAAGTCGTGCACATTGCCCTTGCGGTGCAGCCAGGCGGCTGCGATGCGGCCATTGGGGCCGTCTTCCTCGGCATATTCGGTCAGCCGGAAGCCCAGCCGCGCGTAGAAGTCGAGGGTGTCCTGAACTTCGGCCGCAAAGACATTGAAGTGGTCGAGCCGCTGCGGGTGACAGCCCCTGTAGAGGTCGTATCGGCGGAGCAGATGTGGGCGCTTTTCCATCGATGCATAAAGCTCGATCTTGAAGCCGAAGGGGTCGGAGAATTGCAGCGTGCGGCCCTGAAACGGTTGCTCGGCGAACGCGCAAACGATGCCGTTTTCGGAAAAAAAGGCCGCCGCCTGGTCGAGGTCCTGCTCGCTGCCGACCTTGAAGCCGAGGCGATCGCAGGCCGCAACGGCCGCCTTGCGCAGCACCAGCGAGTGATGCTGATGCTCTTCGCTGCCGCGCAGATACATCGCCTTGTCGTCGCGGTCCTCGACATGCAGGCCGATGGCATTTTCGTAGAATTCGCCGCTCGCGTTCAGGTCCACCACGTCAAGCACGGCGTGGCTGCACCTGACGATGTTGAACGGCGGATCGAAGATGTGCGTCGGCACGGGCATGTAGTGTTTTTTCCAATCCTCAATTGACCCTCATGGTGAGGAGGCGCTTCTTTAGCACCGTCTCGAACCATGTGGCCGGGTAGCTCATCCTTCGAGACGCGGGCTTGCGCCCGCTCCTCAGGATGAGGGGACTTCGCCTATCACCCATGCTCGGCCTTCACCTTCAAAGTGCCGTGGATGTTATTGCGTTTCCAACTGGTTTCCTTGTCGTTGATTTGCATGTCGAACGACAATGCGAATTGGCTCGTCGCAAAGACGGGGTCAAGGCGATCGGACAGGGTGCGGAAAATATGCTCGCCGGCCTTCTTGCGGGTCGCCAGATCGCGCCCTTCGCCAAGCCGCAATACCATGGCGAGGAAGCCATGATGCGGTGACCCGTCGGCGATCGCGTAATGTTCGCAGGCGATGGCACGAACGCGAATGCCGCCGAGCGGGAAAATGCCGGTCTCGACCGCCGCCCTGCGGACCACCTCGACGACCTCGCCCATGTCCAGGCGGGAATCGAGATTGGCGGAGTACTCGATCGTGAAATGCGGCATCTTGCGATCACTCCAACGATTCTGCAGGGCGTATCAAGCAAAGCGTTAGCCCGATCCAGCCGGAGAACCATAGCCCATGCCCATTGATTGGGCACGGAAGTTAAGCGGCGGATCCGAAGGGCAGTTATGCCCAAAGCGGGCGCGCGAACCAATCGACTCTTGTCTCGGCACGCCGTAGACACGCGGACGGATTTTCGCTCAAACTTGTGCTCGTAACGAAGGCCAGCGCCAAAATTGGCCTCACGGGAGGAATGAATGAAGTTGACGCGACGCGACTTTGCGGCGGGGTTGGCCGCAGGTATTACCGCACCGTTCGTAATTAGCCCCACGCGGGCCCAGGCCGCGACCATCAAGATCGGCATGTGCGTTCCGGTGACGGGGCCGGCGGCAGAGCAAGGCCTTTGGGCGCAGAACGGCGCCAAGCTCGCGCTCGCGGCGGTCAACAAGGCCGGCGGCGTGCTGGGCAAACAGGTCGAATTGATCATCGAGGACGATCAGACCACCAATCCCGGCATCGTGCTGGCATTCTCAAAGCTCGCCGCGCAGCCGGATATCGTTGCATTTCTGGGGTCGATCCGTTCGACGCAGGTGATGGCGATGGCGCCCGATGTGCTCAAGCTCGGCAGGCCCGTGATGATCGGCGGCACCAATCCGGACCTGACCCATATGGGCAATCCGTGGCTGTTTCGTTTCCGTCCCAATGACAGCTATTCCGGCCGGGTGATCGCCGATTTCGGCGTCAACACGCTCGGCAAGAAGAAGTGGGCGGTCGTGCATTCGACCGACGCCTTCGGTACCGCGGGCGGCAAGGCGCTGGCAGACGCATTGGGCAAGCTTGGCGCGCCGCCGGTGCTCGATCAAGGCTATGCCAACCAGAGCCAGGATTTTACGCCGGTCGTGCTGGCCGTAAAGCAGTCCGGCGCCGATGTGCTCAGCACTTACTTCACCTTCGAAAACGACCTCGGCATTTTCGCCCGCCAGTTGCGTCAGCTCGGCGTCAACATTCCCTGGGTGGGTTCGCCCTCGGTGGTCGCGGTGTCATCGACCAAACTGGCAGGTCCCGCGCTTTACGGCACCTACGGCGTCGCCGACTACGCCGAGGAATCGGGTGACGCGCCGCGGGCTTTCGGCAAGGCCTATCGCGAAACCTACAAGGCCGCGCCGGACATTCAGAGCGCCTGGACCTATGATGCCGTCAACATCCTGTCGGCCTCGATCAACAAAGCGGGATCGACCGATCCGGCAAAAATCCGCGAGGCCATTCTGGCGCTGAAAAAATTCCCCGGGGCGGAAGGCGAGTATAATTTTGACCAGAACGGCGACGGCCTGCACGGCTACAACATCGTGCGGAACGAGAAGGGGACGATCGTTTACGACAAGCATATCGAATTCAACGATTGATCGCGTAACCGGCTCGTCTGCTTGGCGAAGGGCCGGCCGCATTCGATGCGCACGACAATACGCGCGATGGCTCGCCTCGTGCTGATCGACCCAAAAAACATTGGCCTGCGCTGACAATCGACAACAGCAAGGCCCAAGACTATTCCACCGGGCATTTCCATGGACCTCGTTCTGCAACTGCTCTTTACCGGCATCGGCATCGGCGCCGTCTATGCGCTGGTGGCGCTCGGCTTCGTGTTGATTTTCCGCGCCACCAACGTGGTGAACTTCGCGCAAGGCGAGTTCTCGATGGTCGCCGCCTATCTGATGGTGGTGTTCGCGGTCGATCTGGGATGGCCGTATTGGCTGTCGTTCCTGCTGGCGCTCGCCGGCATGGCGCTTTTGGGCGCGATCTTCAATCTTGGGGTCTATTACCCGCTGCGCCATCGCACCTTTCTGCCGGTCATCATCGCGACCATCGGCGCCTCGATCCTGCTCGCCAATTCGGTGCTCGCGATCTACGGGCCGCAGCCGCAGGTGCTGGAGGGATGGTTCGACACGCCGGGCATCCAGCTCGGCCCGGTCTATCTCGACAGCCAGTATCTCCTGATCATCGCGGTGACCGTCGTGCTCGTGATCTTCAACTACTGGTTCTTCGAGCACACCATGCTTGGAAAGAAATTGCAGGCGACCTCGCAGGACAAGGAAATGGCCTCGCTGCTCGGTATTTCCGTCTCCACCATGATCATGATCACCTTCATCTATTCGGCGGTGCTCGGCGGCCTCGCCGGCATCCTGGTGGCGCCGATCCTGTTCGTTTCGATCCAGATGGGATCGACGATCGCGCTCAAGGCCTTTGCCGCCACCATCATCGGCGGATTTGGCGACGTTGCCGGCGCGATCATCGGGGGTCTCGCGCTCGGCATCATCGAGACGTTTGGCGCGGCCTATATATCGGTGCCGTACAAGGACGGCTTTGCGTTTCTGGTTCTGGTGGCGTTCCTGGTGTTCCGGCCTCAGGGCATTTTCGGCGAACGCGTCGCGGAGAAGGCATGAGCGCGCCCAGCGAGAACATGCCGATGGCGGTCGCCGCGCCGCGCGCAAGGCCGCTCTTGCTGCGTCACCTGCCGTATTTCATCGTCTCGGCCGGCCTTGTGGCGCTCGCCGCCACCATGCAGTTCGACGGCTACATCCACAATATCCTGATGCAGGCCACGACGTTCGCGATCGCGGTTTTCGGACTTTCGGTCGTGCTCGGCCTGTGCGGGCAGATCAACCTGGCGCAGGCGGCTTTTTTTGGGCTGGGCGCCTACGCCGTCGGCCTGGGCACCTCGGACTATCATCTCAGCTATTGGCTGTGCCTTGCCGGCGGATGCGTGATGGCGCTTCTGGCCGGCGCGTTTCTGGGCATGTCGACGCTGCGGCTCGGCGGGCATTATCTCGCCATGGTGACGATCTCGTTTCAGCAGATCGTCACCCTCGTCATGATCAACTCGATCTGGCTCACCCATGGCCCCGACGGCGTTCCCCGCATCGGTCGGCCCGACCTCTTCCAATCCTCGCAATCCTACCTTGCCCTCTGCGTCGCCGTGCTGGCGCTGGTCGGTTACGCCGTCTGGCATCTTGCGGATACGCGGCTTGGTCGCGCCATGCGCGCGGTGCGCGATAACGAGCTTGCGGCCGGCGTCGTCGGCATCGACGTCTTCCGCACCAAGGTCTCCGCCTTCGGCTTGAGTGCAGTTTTGGGCGGACTGGCCGGCGGCCTGTTCGCGGGCGGCTTTGCCTATGTCAGCCCGGACCAGTTCTCCTTTGCCGAGTCGGTCGTGTTCCTGACGATGTCGCTGCTTGGCGGTGTTGCCTCGCCGATCGGGTCGGCGATCGGCACCGGCCTGTTGATCTTGATCCCGGAATGGCTGCGCTTCCTCAAGAGCGTTCCCGGACTCTATCTTGCGATCTACGGTCTCTCCGTCATCTTGATCATCCGCTACATGCCGGACGGCATCTGGGGTTTCATCAATATTGCGACCGAGCGCTGGCGCGCCAAGGCTGGGGTGAATCCCGCCGGTCCCGCGCTACAACTTTCTCCCGCGACCGTTGGCGGCGATATCGTTCTCTCCGCCAAAGGCCTCGCGAAGCACTTCGGGGGCCTCAAGGCCGTCGATGACGTCGATATCGAAGTCAGGCGCGGCGGCGTCCACGCGCTGATCGGGCCGAACGGCTCGGGCAAGACCACGATGCTGAACGTGCTGTCCGGCCTCTACAAGGCGACCGCCGGCAGGGTCACGCTCGACGGCACCGATGTCACGGACATGCCGCCACATCAGCGCGCCGCCGCCGGCCTCGGGCGCACCTTCCAGAACATCCGGCTGTTTCGTTCGATGACGGCGCTGGAAAATGTCGTGATCGGCGCCGAGCGGCCGGGCAACACGCTGATCGGTGCCGGAGGCGACGACGCGCTGAAACAGAGGGCAATGTCGGCGCTGACCTTTGTCGGTTTGGGACCGCGCGCCAACGAACTGATTTCGAGCTTTTCCTACGGTCATCAGCGCCTGATCGAGATCGCGCGCGCGCTGGCCGCCAATCCCACGCTCCTGCTGCTCGACGAACCGGCGGCCGGGTTGAATTCCAGCGAGAAGCTTGAACTTCACGCGCTGCTCAAGCGCATCGCCGCTCAAGGTCTCACCATCCTGATCATCGATCACGACATGACGCTGGTCTCCGAGGCTGCCCAGCACATCACCGTGCTCAATTTCGGACGCCGCATCGCGGACGGCGAATCCATGGCGGTGCTGCGCCATCCCGACGTCGTCTCCGCCTATCTCGGAACCGAATAATGGCGCTTCTGCAGATCAACGACCTGATCGTGCTCTATGGCGAGATCGAAGCCCTGCGCGGGGTGTCGATCGGCGTCGATGAAGGGCAGGTGGTGACCTTGCTCGGCGCCAACGGCGCAGGCAAATCGACCACGCTTCGGGCGATCTCCGGCTTGACCAAGCCGACCGCGGGCGAAATCCTGTTTGACGGCAGGTCGATCGCGGGCCTTGGGCCTGAGGCGATTGTGCGGCTTGGAATCTCCCACGTGCCGGAGGGGCGGCGGGTCTTTCCCGGCCTCTCCGTCAAGGAAAACATCATGCTCGGCGCCTCGAACCGGCGCGTCGGCAAATCGGAGCTGTCGCGCGAAGCGGACGCGATGTTTGATCTGTTTCCGGACATCCGCCCCTTTGCCAATGCGCTCGGCTGGACGTTGTCGGGCGGCCAATTGCAGATGGTTGCGGTAGCGCGCGGCCTGATGGCCAAGCCCCGGCTGTTGCTGCTCGATGAGCCATCTCTTGGCCTGGCACCCGTCATCGTGCAGGCGGTGTTTCGGATCATTTCGGAGATTCGCCGCAACACCACGGTGTTGCTGGTCGAGCAAAACGCGCGCATGGGACTTTCCGTCGCCGACCAGGGATACGTCCTGGAAACCGGGCGCATCGTGCTCGGCGGCAAGCCTGACGAATTGTGGGGCAATGAAGCCATTCGCGCCGCCTATCTCGGCGGTCACGCCAAGGCAAGCGCGTAAGCCGCGAACCAACAAGAAGAGCGACGAGCCCATGGTCACGCTGCAAGTCCCCAATCTGATCGACTTTGTTGCCGATGTCTTCGGCCATGCCGACTCTTCGCCCGAGGAAGCCCGGCGCATCGCGACTTATCTGACCACCGCCAATCTTACCGGACATGACAGCCACGGCGTGATCCGAGTGCCCGTCTATATCCGGTGGAAGAAGATGGGCTCCGTCGTTCCCAATCAGACCGCCGAGGTTGTGGTCGATACGCCTTCGCTGGCGGTGGTCGACGGCAAGTTCGGTTACGGGCAGACGGTGGCGCCCCAGGCGGTGAAGATCGGCATCGAAAAATGCAAGAGATCCGGCCTTGCCGCGGTCGCGCTGCGCAATGCCGGGCATATCGGCCGGGTCGGCGACTGGGCGGAAATGGCGGCGGCCGAGGGCCTGGTGTCGATCCACTTCGTCAACGCGGCGGGATCGGTGCTGGTTGCGCCCTATGGCGGCGTCGAGCGCAGGCTCTCCACCGCGCCATATTGTGTCGGCATTCCGCGCCGGGAGCAGGGACCTGTTGTCCTGGATTTTGCGACCTCGATCGTCGCCGAAGGCAAGGTATTGGTCGCAAGCCGCGGCGGCAAGAAATTGCCGAACGGTGCGCTGATCGATCTCGACGGTAACTTGAGCGAAGACCCGGCGGTGCTGTACGGGCCGTATGAAGCCAAGGGGCCGCGCGATCACAGCCAGGGCAAGGGCGCGATCCGAGCGTTCGGCGAGCACAAGGGGTCGGGTCTGGCGCTGATCTGCGAGTTGCTCGGCGGCGCCTTGACCGGTACTGGTGCTACGGGACCGAACCGCCGCTTCGCCAACGGCATGTTCGCCGTCTATGTCGATCCCAAGATCGTCGATCCCGGCAATTTCTTCGACGGCGAGATTTCTCGCTACATCGACTATTTCAAGAACACCAAGCCGGCCACGGGCGTCGAGGCGGTGTTGATCCCGGGCGAACCCGAGGCAAAGATGCGCACAGAGCGCACCAGGAACGGCGTGCCTTTACCGGACGATACCTGGGCCGCGATCGTAAATACCGCGCGCGAGGTCGGCGTCAGCGAGGCGAGCATCCAAAGGGCAACCCAGTAATGCGCCGTCATTGCGAGCCGTTGGCTCCTCGCAATGACGACGTGAATGGACCAACGCAAGGGAAAAACAATGGCGAATAAAGTCAAAGAGACATGGGCGTCGGGCAAAGTAGTGGTGAATGCCTGGCTTGCGATTCCGTCCGGGTTTTCGGCCGAAGTGATTGCGCAATGCGGCTTCGACAGCGTCACCGTCGACATGCAGCACGGCGTGCAGGATTATCAATCGATGGTGCAATGTTTCCAGGCGATGCACGGCCATCCCGTGACCCCGATGGTGCGGGTGCCGTGGAACGAGCCCGGCATCATCGGCAAGGTGCTCGACGGCGGCGCCTATGGCGTGATCTGCCCGATGATCAACACCAGGGAAGAGGCCGAAAGGCTCGTCGCCTACAGCAAGTATCCGCCGCGCGGAACCCGCTCGAACGGCCCGATCCGGGCTGGCCTTTACGGCACCGCCGGCACCTATCAGAAGACCGCCAACGAAGAGACCGTGTTGCTCCCGATGATGGAGACCAAGACGGCGATCGGGAACATGGAATCGATCCTCGATGTCGAAGGCATTGACGGGGTCTATATCGGTCCTTCCGATCTCGGCTTCTCCTATGGGCTGGTGCCAAAACTCGACCGCGAAGAGCCAGAGATTCTCAAGATTTACGAGAAGATCGTAAAGGAGTGCGGCAAGCGCGGCTTGCATCCCGGCATTCATTGCTCTGGCGCCGACGGTGCGCTGCGCGCAATCAATATGGGTTTTCAACTCGTGACCTTGTTCAACGACAGCGGCTTGATGGCGACCTACGCCAAGATGCAGATTGCAAAGACGAGAGGCGAGTCGAGCGGCAAGGCGTGAGTTCTCGTGTCCCGGACGCGGTGCAGCGTCTCTTCGATGTGCTCCGCAGATCCGGGACCCACAATGCGGCCAGCATGGACCCCGGATCAGCAGCGCACCGCTCACGCGCTGCGCAGTATCCGGGGAACGATGCGGGATAGATCTTATGGAGAATCAACATGACCCAAGCACCCGTCATTCGCCTGCACCCCGACGATGGCGTGCTGATCGCGCGTTCGAGCCTGCCGCCCGGCATGGTCGTGGCCGACGGGGTGACCGCGGTCGAACGCATTCCCGCCGGCCACAAGGTCGCAATCCGCGCAATCGCGGTCGGTGAGCCGATCCGCCGCTACGGCCAGATCATCGGCTTTGCGACCGCGCCGATTGCGCCGGGCCAGCATGTCCATACCCAGAATTGCGGCATGGGCGATTTCGCCAAGGATTATGCGTTTGGCGTCGATGTGAAGCCGGTGCCGAACTTCGATTTGGGCGCGACCTTCGACGGTATCCGCCGCCCCGACGGGCGGGTGGCGACCCGCAATTATATCGGCATCCTCACCTCGGTGAATTGCAGCGCGCATGTCGCGGGGCTGGTGGCGGACATCTTCAAGAAGAACCCGTTCACGGGCGAAAATCCGCTGGCCGATTTTCCCAACGTCGACGGCGTGGTCGCGCTCACCCACAAGACCGGCTGCGGCATGACGCAAAACGAGCCGTTGGCCCTGCTGCGCCGGACCCTTGGCGGCTACGCGCGGCACGCCAATTTTTCCGCCGTCGTCGTGCTTGGGCTCGGCTGCGAGGTCAACCAGATCGGCGGCCTGATGCGGGAGCAGAAGCTCGCCGGCCGCCTGCGCGAACTGGAGATTCAGCAAATCGGCGGCACCCGCAAGACGGTCGAGGCCGGCGTTGCCTTTGTGCGCGAGGCGCTCACCGACGCCAACAAGGTCAAGCGTGAACCTGTCGCCGCAGCCGAGTTGACGGTAGCGCTGCAATGCGGCGGCTCCGATGGCTATTCCGGCGTCTCCGCCAACCCGGCGTTGGGTGCGGCAAGCGATCTTTTGGTGCGGCACGGCGGCACCGTGATCTTATCGGAGACGCCTGAGACCTACGGCGCGGAGCATTTGCTGACGCGCCGCGCGGTGAGCCGCGAGGTCGGCGAAAAGCTGGTGGCCCTGATGCGCTGGTGGGAAGAGTACGCCGCGCGCGAGGGCGCCGAGATGAACGCCAATCCCAGCCCCGGCAACAAGGCCGGCGGGCTCACCACGATCCTGGAAAAATCCCTCGGCGCGATGGCGAAGGCCGGCAGCACCAATCTCGTCGACGTCCTGAACTATGCGGAAGCGGTCACCAAGAAGGGCTTCGTCTTCATGGACACCCCCGGTTACGATCCGGTCGCGGCAACGGGGCAGGTGGCCGGCGGCGCCAATCTCGTCTGCTTCACCACCGGACGCGGCAGCGTGTTCGGCTGCAAGCCCGCGCCTTCGATCAAGCTTGCGACCAACACGCCGATGTACAAGCGGATGGAAGACGACATGGACGTCAATTGCGGCACCATCCTTGACGGCGAGGAGACCGTGCAGCAATGCGGCCAGCGCATCTTCGACCTGATGCTCAAGACCGCCTCGGGTAAGCCCACCAAGAGCGAGAGTTTTGATTTCGGCGGCGCCGAATTTGCGCCCTGGGTGCTTGGGGCGACGATGTAGGGTGGGCGGGGGCGCGCGCTTCACGCGTCATTGCGAGCGCAAGCGAAGCAATCCATCGAGCCGATATGCGGAACGATGGATTGCTTCGTCGCTTACGCTCCTCGCAATGACGGAGGAAGGGGCATTGTTCGATCCGCCCCCCGGATAGGTGAGCGCTGCCCTTCAGGCTAGCAACAATTCATCGTGGATGGGGACCGTCTGCGACGACGGTGAATTTCACACCGAGCGCACGTAAGACAGCCGTGACGGTTTCGTAGCGGGGATGCGCGCCGGTTCCCAAAGCCTTGTAAAGGCTCTCGCGACCAAGCCCCGCGTCCTTGGCAATCTGCGCTATGCCACGTGCTTTAGCCACATCGCCGAGGGCTGCAAGAAACACATCGGGGTTGGCATCTTCAATGGCCGCAGAAAGATATTCGGCAACGACCTCGTCGTTGTCGAGGTAATCGGCCGCGTCAAAGGGGGCATAGGTCGTTTTCATGGTTTCGTCTCCTTAAGCTCGCGAGCCATGTTTTTCGCACGGGCGATGTCCTGCTTTTGGGAGGACTTGTCGCCGCCAGTGAGCAGAACAAAAATGGTCGTCCCGGTTCGCGCGAAATACACTCGATAACCTGGCCCGAAGTGAATGCGCATCTCGGAGATACCTTCGCCGACAGGTTCACAGTCGCCAAAATTTCCGAGGGTCGCGCTACGCAAGCGTGCCAAAACTCTGGCCTTTGCCTTCTGATCGGTAAGCTCTGATAGCCACGCATCAAAATCAGATGAACGAATAAATGTGTTCATGCGCGCCATCTGTATCCAAATGGATACAAACTTGCAATACCTGATTTTCAGCCACAGGCGCGGAAGGAACTACCAGTCCAAGACGCGGGGCTACGGCGCCGCATCGGTTCAGAGTCGATAGCTCGCAGCTCGTAGGATAAGTTGAGCCCTTCTCAGCGACCCAGCGGTAGTGCTGTTCCGCCCGGTCGAAGAAGGCGACGAGCGGCCCGGTGTCAACGATGGCGGCGGTCATTGCGGCCGAAGCCCGCGAGATGCTTGGGATTTGAAGCGAGGTCGGCAATTCCCGAATCGATTGTCCCGCGCGCTCCCTTCATCAGGCCGGCGAGGCTCGGCTGCCGGCGCTTCCCGCGTGTGTCCCGGACGCGGTGCAGCGTGTAACGCTGCTCCGCAGAGCCGTGACCCACACCGATGGATCCCGGATCAGCAGCGCACCACGCCGCAAAAACGGCGCATTGCGCAGCATCCGGGGAACGCAGGCAAGGTCGGTTCATCAGCAACCCGCAGGCCGCTACCAATTGATGGGTATCGTGGAGTTTATCATCGGGCGCGCATACGCGCGACCCGTTGGCTGTGCCCGCGCTGTTAAGGCCTGCGTGATTTGCCCGTCGTTTTCGTAAGCGCGCCTCTGACCTCTTGTAAAGCCCCCAACGCAAAAATATTTCTGTTTTTCAGAAACGCAAATCAGTTGTATATCTAGCCCCATCCCGTGTCCTTTAGGAGGGGCGTTGCGCATCGTCACGACGTTGGATGCGGGAGGCGATGGACGCGACTGGCTGCGTGTGACGAACGCTGCCGGTGCGGACGGCGAAGTCGTGTGGTCCTGACGCCCCGACGCTGGCGTCAAGCTCGTGAGGCGATGATCCTCGCTGGCGATGGTGGCAAGAAAGCCCGGTCACCAGGGAGAGCGCGATATAAGCCGTAAACCATTGCGCGGGGAATGCCGGGTGTTTCCGGTGTGACCGTGGTGACTATGCTTGTGTGCTTCCACTTTCATCGCACACAAGGCTGCGGGCGCGTCGAGCGCCCGGCATTCCCTGCGCCCTCTGAATCGAGGGAGCGACGCTTTCGGCATAACTCGCGCGCAAACGCGCGGCGAGAGCGTAGGCGCATGTCTCAACTGGCGACGTCATTGCGAGCGCAGCGAAGCAATCCAGCTGGGCCGCACAAGAAAAACTGGATTGCTTCCGCCTACGCGCTCATGCGCTTCGGCGGACTCCTACCCTGCGAAGCTCGCACAGCGAGCGTAGCGGGGTCGTCGCTTGCGCTCCTCGCAATGACGATGGATAGGCCTCCGCTAGGAACGATCCGCCACCGCCGCAGGCCGCGTTTGCCCGTTGTTAGAGCTTGATGTCGGCGGTGAGGGGTGTTCTGCTAAAAAAGTTGCTGGAGCACGCCTCTCGTGTCGATCTTCGTCGCACTACACCACGTCACGCACTACCGATACGACCGACCGATCAACCTCGGCCCCCAGACCATCCGGCTGCGGCCGGCGCCTCACACGCGGACGCCGATCCTGAGCTATTCGCTCAAGGTCACGCCAACAAATCATTTCGTGAACTGGCAGCAGGATCCGCAAGGTAATTGGCTCGCCCGCTATGTGTTTCCGGAGAAGGCCCCGGAGCTGAAGATCGAAGTCGATTTCACCGCGCAGATGACGGTGATCAATCCATTCGATTTCTTCGTCGAACCCTATGCCGACAGCTTTCCGTTCGACTATACCGCCGATCTTAAGACCGAACTTGCGCCTTACCTCGCAACCATCGAATCCGGGCCGCTTTTTGCCGCTTACCTTGCCGACATCAAGCGCGAGGCGACCAGCACGGTCAGTTTCCTGGTCGATCTCAACGCGCAACTGCAGAAAAAGATTCGCTACATCATCAGGATGGAGCCGGGCGTTCAGACGCCGGAACAAACGCTGGCCGCAGGCGCGGGCTCATGCCGCGATTCGGCGTGGTTGTTGATTCAAATTCTGCGGCATCTCGGCCTCGCCGCGCGGTTCGTCTCGGGCTACCTCATTCAATTGCGTCCCGATGTCGATCCGGTCGAGGGGCCGCGCGAGGTCGAGAACGATTTCACGGACTTGCATGCCTGGGCCGAGGTCTATCTGCCGGGTGCTGGGTGGATCGGTTTCGACGTCACCTCGGGCATGCTGACCGGCGAGGGGCACATTCCCGTTGCCGCCACGCCGCATTACCGCACGGCGGCGCCGATCAGCGGCGCGGTCGGATTCGCCAATGTCGAGTTCGGCTTCGAGATGAGCGTTAAACGGATTCGCGAGGCGCCGCGGATCACCCGGCCGTTCTCGGATGAATCCTGGGCGCGTCTCGATCGGCTCGGCGAAGAGGTCGATGCCGACCTCAAGGCCGGCGACGTCCGGTTGACGATGGGGGGCGAGCCGACCTTCGTTTCGGTCGACGACCCTGAATCGCCGGAATGGAATATCGCCGCGGTCGGCCCGACCAAGCGTGGTGTGGCGGACGAACTCATCCGACGCCTGCGCACACGCTTCGCCCCGGGCGGCCTGCTGCATTACGGGCAGGGCAAATGGTATCCCGGCGAAAGCCTGCCGCGCTGGGCATTTGGTCTCTATTGGCGCAAGGATGGCGTGCCGATCTGGAAAAACTCCGACCTGATCGCCGGCATCGAAGCGCCGCGCGCAGCGCGGATCCAAGAGGCCGAGCGCTTCGCGGAAGGCACGGCGAAGAGACTCGGTGTGGATGCCGAGTTCATCATGCCGGCGTTCGAGGACCCCGGCTTTTGGCTGCAGAAGGAAGCCGGCCTGCCGCCGAATGCCGATCCCACCGACTCCAAACTGTCCGATCCGGAGGAACGCGCGCGAATGGCGCGGGTGTTCGATCAGGGGTTAGACGCGCCCAAGGGCTTCGTCCTGCCGATCCAGCGCTGGAACGCCGATGCAAGCCAATCTTCCTCGCGGTGGAAGAGCGAGCGCTGGAAACTTCGCCGCGGCAATTTATTCCTGACCCCAGGCGATTCCCCGCTGGGCTTGAGGCTGCCGATCGCCTCGTTGCCGCATATTCCCGCCGACGAGTACCCTTACATCGTCGAGCAGGATCCGCTTGAGCCCCGCGAAGAACTGCCGGTTTATGACGCCGCGCCGGCGGCAAGCGCCCCCCATCAGGAAGTTCAGGAGCAAGAGCTCAAACGCGGCGGCGGTGTTCGGACCGCGATGTCGATCGAGATTCGCGATGGCGTACTCTGCGCCTTCATGCCGCCGGTGGAAAAACTGGAAGACTATCTGGAACTGGTCGCGGCCGTGGAGGCGACCGCCGAGGAAATGCAGATCAAGGTGCATGTCGAGGGCTATCCGCCGCCCTTCGACCCGCGCGTCGAGGTCATCAAGGTGACGCCCGATCCCGGTGTCATCGAGGTCAACATCCAGCCTTCGACAAGCTGGCGCGAGGCGGTCGACATCACCTTCGGCCTCTACGAAGACGCAGCAAAAGTCCGGCTCGGCGCCAATCGTTTCCTGATCGACGGCCGGCATACCGGCACCGGCGGCGGCAATCATGTGGTGGTTGGCGGCAGCACGCCTTCGGACTCGCCGTTCCTGCGCCGCCCTGATTTGCTGAAAAGCCTCGTGCTGTGTTGGCAACGGCATCCGTCGCTGTCTTATTTGTTCTCCGGCATGTTCATCGGCCCGACCAGCCAGGCGCCGCGCATCGACGAGGCGCGGCATGACGGCCTCTATGAGCTTGAAATCGCGCTTGCCCATGTGCCGCCGCCGGGGATCAAGGCGCCGTTGTGGCTGGTGGACCGTCTGTTCCGGCACATTCTGGTCGATATCACGGGCAATACCCATCGTGCCGAAATCTGCATCGACAAACTTTACTCCCCCGACGGCGCCACTGGCCGTCTTGGTCTGGTCGAGTTCCGTGCGCTCGAGATGCCGCCCGATCCGCGGATGTCGCTGGCGCAGCAACTCCTGATCCGCGCCTTGATCGCGAAACTTTGGCGCGAGCCGCAGCAAGGCAAATTCGTGCGCTGGGGCACGACGCTGCACGACCGCTTCATGCTGCCGCATTTCCTATGGGAGGACTTCTTGGACGTGCTCGCGGAGCTCAAGCAATCGGGCTACGAGTTTTCGCCGGATTGGTACGCAGCCCAGCTTGAGTTCCGCTTTCCGGCGTTCGGCCGGGTCCACCATGGCGGCGTTTCGCTTGAAGTGCGTCAGGCGCTCGAGCCCTGGCACGTTCTGGGCGAAGAGAACACCGCCGGGGGTACCGTGCGCTACGTGGATTCGTCGGTGGAGCGGCTGCAGGTCAAGGCGTCGGGCTTTGTCGAAGGCCGTCACGTCGTCACCTGCAACGGCAGGCGAATGCCGATGACGGAAACCGGCCGCTCGGGGGAAGCGGTCGCCGCCGTCCGCTTCAAGGCGTGGCAGCCGGCATCCGGGCTGCACCCGACCATTCCCGTCCATGCGCCGCTGACCTTTGACTTGATAGATACCTGGAACGGCCGATCGTTAGGCGGCTGCGTCTACCATGTCGCTCATCCCGGCGGCCGCAGCTACGAGACCAAGCCGGTCAATTCCTATGAGGCCGAAGCGCGACGGCTTGCCCGGTTTCAGGACCACGGCCACACGCCGGGCAAGGTCGAGCCGCCGCGCGAAGAGCGCACCATTGAATTCCCCTTGACCCTCGACTTGAGGACGGCGCTCCGGCATTGAGGATAGGGCTTCAAGAGCGTTTTCGAGCGAAGTGGACTGCCGGTTCGCGTTAAGAAAACGCGTCAAGATATAACACTAGCGCATTGGTTCTGATTCGATCAGAACCCATGCGCGGGAGACTAGGGATGGCTGAACAAGCCGACCAGGGAAGCGGACCAGGAAACAGGGCCCGTCCGGGCAGCCGCCGTGTGGCGCAGTGGATGCGTGATTATGTACGGCTGCCGGGTATTCCCGACGAATATCTTGCCGAGGACGGGGCGCCGCGTGCGGTCTGGACCCGCTTCTTCGACGCGTTCGCCGCGCTGACGCCCGCCGAGATCGAGCGGCGTTTTGGATCCGCCGACCGGCATTTAAGGGAAGCCGGCGTCAGCTATCGCGCGCCGGGCGAAACCTCCGACCGGATTTGGCCGTTGAGCCATCTGCCGCTCCTGATCGACGACGCCGAGTGGCGACAATTGACCGCCGCTATCGTCCAGCGCGCGCAATTGCTGGAACTTGTCTTAAGCGATCTCTATGGCGAGGGCCGCCTTGTTGCCGAGGGTGCGATTCCCGCCGCGGCTATTGCCGGCAGCGCGGAATATCTGCGCGCGGTTTGCGGGGTCAAACCGCCAGGCGGGCGATATCTCAGTCTTTACGCAGCCGACATCGGCCGCGGACCCGATGGAGGCTGGTGGGTACTGGGCGACAGGACCCAGGCGCCGTCGGGGGCGGGCTACGCGCTGGAGAATCGCCTGGTACTCTCGCGCGCGTTCGCAAACCTCTACAAGTCGATGAATGTGGAGCGTCTTGCGCCGTTCTTCGAAGCGTTTCGCGATGGCCTGCGCGCCAGTGCCGACCGCGACGAGCCGCGCATCGGGCTGTTGACGCCCGGCCAGTTCAGCGAAACTTATTTCGAGCACGCGACGCTTGCACGCTATCTCGGTTTCCTGCTGGTCGAAGGCGACGATCTCGCCGTCAGCGGCGACCGCATTCATATTCGCACTGTCGCCGGTCTGAAGCGGCTCGACGTATTGCTGCGCCGCGTCGATTCCAATTTTCTCGACCCGCTCGAACTCGACGCCGCCTCTCAACTCGGCGTGCCCGGCCTGATCGACGTGGTCCGCAAAGATGGGGTCGTCGTCGCCAACATGCCGGGATCAGGCGTGATGGAGGCGCGCGCGCTGCTCGGCTTCCTGCCAGCTCTCTGCCGCCGCTTCTTCGGCGAAGATTTGAAGATGCCGCATATCGCGACCTGGTGGTGCGGCCAGAAATCCGCCCGCGAGGAAGTATTGTCGCGGCTCGATGAGGTCGCGATCGAAGGCGCTTACCGCCGGGGCGTTCCCGGATTCCCCGGCAACGGGCCGGTGCTGGCCGGAGGGTTGCCGCCGGCCGAGCGCGAGCGCTTGAAGAGCGCGATCGGCGAGCGCGGCATCGACTTCGTCGGCCAGGAACTGGTTCGGCTCTCGACAATGCCGGTGTGGGACCAGGGACGGATCATGCCGCGCCCGTTTGTCTTGAGGATTTTCGCGGCGGCAACACCCGGAGGCTGGACCGTCATGCCCGGCGGCTTCTGCCGGATTGCCGAGCGGCTCGATGCGCGTGCCGTATCGATGGGCGATGGCGCGCGGGCGGCCGACGTGTGGGTGATTTCGGACCGCGCCGTGCCGGCGACGACTCTGTTGCCGGCAAGCGATACGGTGCGGATCAGGCGCATCGCCGGCGTAGTTCCGAGCCGGGCCGCCGACAATCTGTTCTGGCTTGGCCGTTATCTCGAACGCGCCGAGGCGACGTTGCGCTTGGTGCGGGCGCTCGCGACCTCGCAGCGCGACCCGGTGAAGGGATCGTCGCCGGTTCTTCACTCGGTGGAGCGAATTCAGCGGCTTCTCGTGGCGTGGGGCGCGACGTCGCAAACGGCGCGAACGCAGCCCGCGAAAATTGCGGCCGAAGCGCTGCAAAGTGAAGACAGGTTTGGTTCCGCTTTGTCGCTGGTGCGCTCCGCACAGCGTACCGCCACCTCGCTGCGCGAGCGGCTTTCACCAGACGCCTGGCAGGTCATCACCGAGATGGTGGAGCGCCTTGGTCAGGAAGTGGAGGACGACGATGGCGTCATCAGCGCCGCCGAATTGACTTTGCAGGAGCTGGCGAGCTTCGCTGGGCTCGCGCAGGAAAACATGAACCGGGCCGCCGGCTGGCGTTTTCTCGAAATGGGCCGCCGCGCCGAGCGGGCGATCAACACGGTGCGCTTCGCGCGTCAGTTTGCCTATGACGAGGCCGGCGGCGAGGATCTCGACGTTCTGCTGACGCTGGTGGATTGCCAGATCACCTATCGCTCGCGCTACCTCGTCGGGCCGCTATTGGCGCCGGTGCGCGATCTCGTGGTTCTGGACCCCTACAATCCGCGCTCGGTCGCGTTCCAGGTGGCCGCGCTCAATGAGCACATCGCGAGCCTGCCGACCTTGAAAGAGGGGGGCTTGATCGAACGGCCGCAGCGTCTGGCGGTCGCAGCCCAAGCGGCGCTGACGACGGCGGAGGCGGCAAGCCTCGATATCAAGACGCTGTTTGCGCTCGAACAGGATTTACTCAATCTCGCCGACGCCATCGGGTTGCACTATTTTCCGCACGGGCCCAACGCCAGCCGGCCCGAAAAGCTGACGGGCCTTGCGTGATCTACGACATCCGTCACGTCACCACCTACGCTTACGAAAGCCCGGTGAATTTTGCACGTTGCTCGCTGCGGCTGGAGCCGAAAAGCGGCGATGGGCAGGAGCTGGTTTCGCATGCCGTCGAGATAAGGCCGCGTCCGACCGACCGCACGGTGCGGCGGGATTTTTTCGGAACGCACACCGAGAGCATCCTGATCGAAAGTCCGCACCGCAATTTGCGAATCGACTCGCGCTCACGCGTGTCGGTGTTTCGCAGCGCGCCCGGCCGCGATGCGCACAGCCGTCCATGGGAAGGCGTCCGCGACGTCGCGTTCGAGGCCTCAAGCCTCGGCCCCGCCTCGCCGATCGGATACGTCTTCGCAAGCCCCCTGGTGCAGGTGCTGCGGCCAGTCACTTCCTATGCATCGGCGAGTTTTCCGCCGGGAAACGGCATCCTCGCCGGCGCGGTCGATCTGATGCACCGCATCCGCACCGACTTCCGGTACGATCCGAAAGCGACCGTGATCTCGACGCCGCTCAACGAGGTGTTCGAAAAACGTCACGGCGTTTGCCAGGATTTTGCCCACGTGATGATTGCCGGCCTCCGCGGCCTCGGCCTGCCGGCGGCCTATGTCAGCGGCTATCTGCGAACGATCCCGCCGCCCGGCAAACCGCGACTACAGGGCGCCGATGCGACGCATGCCTGGGTCTCGTTGTGGTGCGGCGAAGGT